>WNGP01001312.1_pt1 | contig 20374 bp, 17 predicted proteins | sample 5407671 | NCBI WGS metagenome assembly WNGP01 (sample SAMN13153381, study PRJNA577476) | soil metagenome | isolation source: 40 cm soil or saprolite under Garry oak tree replicate 2 | place: USA:California | collected 2016-06-15 | reverse complement strand
GAATCCTGCTTTCGTGGACCGAGTCACCCGGTCCACGGGCCGGGATCCGTGACCATGGCGACGTACAGAAACAAGCCTATGATCTGCAGATATGCCGAGCCGCCTATCGGAATCGAACCGATGACCTACGCATTACGAGTGCGTCGCTCTGACCGACTGAGCTAAGGCGGCGCGCCGTCCGGGCGGGACGACGCGATGAGTCTACCGGAAGGCGGGCTCACGCCCGGCCAGGGTAGCAGCAGACAGACCGTAATATCCTCAGCGTGAGGCTTCCCGAAAGCGAAGCGCGGGCCCGGTTCGCCGCCGTGCCCGTGGTGCGCCTGGGAACCGCTGATGGTCAGGGGCGGCCGCACGTGGTGGTGGTCACCTTCGCGGTCGACGGTGACACGATCTACACGGCCGTGGACCAGAAGCCGAAGTCAGGCGGCACGCTGAAGCGGCTGCGCAACGTCGGCGAGAACCCGGTGGTCACCATGCTCGCCGACCATTACTCCGACGATTGGGAAACGCTGTGGTGGGTTCGCGCCGATGGACGGGCGGCGATCCTGACGGATCAGCGGCGGATGGCGGTGCCGTTGAGGTTGCTGGCGAACCGCTACTGGCAGTACCGGCAGGCGCCGCCGCCGGGCCCGGTGCTGGCGGTGACGGTCGAGCGGTGGACGGGATGGACCGGGGCACGATAGGGCTGCGCAGGCACTGGATCTTCGCGGCGCTGCTCGTGCTCGGCGCCGCGCTGCGAGGCGTGGTGCTCGCGGCCTACCACCCGGCGCTGATCTTCCCGGACAGCGTCCGGTACCTGCAGTACGCGCACAACTTCACCGCCGGGCAGTGGAGCCCCGACGCGCTGCGGCAGAGCGGGTACTCCGTCCTGATCATCCCGGCGCTGCTGCCGCACGACCTGTGGCTCATCCCGCTGGCGCAGCACGTGGCCGGGCTGGCCACGGCCGTGCTGGTGTACGCGGTGCTGATCCGTTTCGGCGCCCGGCGGTGGCTCGCGGCGGCGGCCGCCGTCCCGGTGCTCTTCGATCCGCTGCAGCTTGTCCTGGAGCAGTACGTCCTGGCCGACGTCTGGACCGCCTTGGAGATCATGGCCGCGCTGGTCCTGCTGGCCTGGCGCCGGGACGGGCCGGGGAAACTGGCGGCGGCGGCCTGCGGGCTGCTCCTCGGGGTGGCCGTGACGTTCCGGGACCAGGACCTGATCATGATCGTCCCGGCCGCCCTGTACGTGCTGGTCGCGGTCCGGCCGCGGCACCGCCGGCTGACCCGGCTGACGGCGCTCACCGGCTGCTTCCTCATCCCGGTGGCCGGCTACCTCGGCTGGTTCGACGCCGCGCACGGCCAGCCGAACTTCACCACCTTCAGCGGCGCGTTCCTCTACGGCCGGGTCGCGGACTTCGCCTCCTGCCAGGGACTGAACCTGCCCGCCTACGAGCGGCCGCTGTGCCCCGCGCCGCCGCCCACACTGCGCAACGCGGACTTCTACACCTGGAACCCGCGGTCACCGCAGTGGACGTTCCATCCCCCGGCCGGAATGTCCAGGGACGCGGTGGTGCGCGACTTCAGCCTGCGGATCCTGCGCCACCAGCCGACCGCCTACGCCGAAGCCGTCGCCCGCGACTTCGGGTACGGGTTCTCGCCGGTCCGAGGGGCCGGGCCGGAGCAGTACTCGCCGGCGTACCTGCAGTTTCACACGTACGTTCGGCCCGACCGGCAGGCCTATGCCTCGATCGCCGCGCTCGGCTACCCGGCCCCGGAACTGCGGCCGGGGCTGGCCGCCTTCCTGACGGACTACGGGCGGTGGTTCTACGTGCCCGGGCCGGTGTTCGCGGCCGGACTCGTGCTGGCCCTGGGCGGGCTCGCCGTAGCCGGGTTCAGACGCCGCGACGCGCAGAACATGGCAGCCCCGCAGAGCAAGGCAGCCCTGCTGTTCACCGCCAGCGCGGTGCTCGTGCTCATCCCCCCGGTGGCGTTCGCCACCTTCGACTGGCGCTATCAGCTTCCGCAGCTCACCCTGATCCCGGTTGCCGCGGTACTCGCCGTCAAGGCCAGCAATACCCCGTGACGGCCATCGAGCAGGCCCTGCGCCGGAGCACGAGCGCGGGAGAAACTGCCCCGGCGGTAGCCAGGGCAGGATGGAGGACCGTTCGGAATCATTGGTGGTTTGTTCTTGTCCTCCTCGGCGGCCTGGCGCTGCGGGTGCTGGCCGAACTCGGCTGCCGGCCCGCCCTGCTCTACATCGACTCGGCCAAGTACCTGAACGGTTCTGGGGGCACCGCGCCCGAGGGTTACCAGGCCCTGCTCCGGCTGCTTGACCCGATCGGCGGGCTCGCCCTGGTGGCAGCGGTGCAGCACGCGTTCGGGCTGGCCATGGCGATCGCCGTGTACGCGCTGCTGTTGCGCCGCGGCGCGCCGCGCTGGGCGGCGACGCTGGCCGCGGCGCCGGTGCTGCTCGACGCCTACCAGCTCCAACTCGAACAGACCATCATGCCGGACGTGCTGTTCGAGACCATGATCACGGCGGGGCTGGTGGTGCTGCTGTGGCAGCAGAGGTCCGGCCGCCTATGGCCGGTCGCGGCGGGCGCGCTCGTGCTCGGCGCCACCGCCACCGTCCGGGAAATCGGCGGGGTCCTGGTCGTACCGGCCGTCGTCTTCGCCGCGGCGACCGGGCCCGGCTGGCGGCAGCGGGCGGGAAGGGCCGCGCTGGCCGCCGCCTGCTTCGCGCTGCCGGTCCTGGGCTACATGACCGGGGCGTACTACGTCACCGGGCAGTTCGGGCTGGCCAGCAACGGGCCCGGGCCGGAGTACGGGCGCGCGGCGGCCGCCGCGGACTGCGCCACCCTGGCGGTCCCGGCCGGCGAGCGGGCGCTGTGCCCGTCGCCCGCCAAAACGCTCGCGCTGGGCGGCATCGACGGCCTGCTGCACAACCCGCGGTCGCCCGGGCACACCGTGCCGGTGCCGCCCGGCGTCACCCGCGGGCAGCTGCTCGACCGGTTCTCGGTGGCCGTGTTCGGCCAGCAGCCGCTGCGGGTCGCGGCGTCAGTAGCCAGGGACTCCGTCCGGCTGTTCGCGCTGACCAGGGACGGCGACCCGCAGGTCACCAGCATCGCGCGCTGGCAGTTCCAGACGGAATACCCGACCTACCCGCACCGGTACACGATGGCCTTCTTCACCCGGCTGGCCCGCCAGCACGGCAGCCGCGGCGACCTGGCGGCGGTCGAGCCGGCCGCCCGCATCCTGCGCGACTACCAGCTGGGCGGCGGCTACACGCCCGGGCCGCTGTACGCGGCCGACCTGGCCGCCGGGCTGCTCGGCGCGCTGACCGGACTGCGGCGGCGCCGCACGCTGGCCGCCGCGCACCGGGAGCTGGCCGCCGACCACCGGGAGCTGGCCGCCGCGCACCGGGAGCTCGCGGTCGCGTGCCTGCTGGTCACGCTGTCCGCGGTGGTGCTCCTGTTCAGCTCCGACGCGTTCGAGTTCTCCTGGCGCTACCAGCTGCCCGCGGTGGTCATGCTGCCGCTGGCCGGCGCGCTCGGGCTCACCGCCTGCGCAGTCAGGGGCAGACTAGTCCCCTGCGCGGCACCGACAGGCTGATCAGGTAGTCGTTCACGATCGTATCCACGCAGGAGCTGCCCTCGCCGTAGGCGGTGTGGCCGTCGCCGTTCCAGCCGAGCAGCACGCCGGAGGACAGGTCGGCGGCCAGCGCCTGCGCCCACCGGTACGGCGTGGCCGGGTCGCGCAGCGTCCCGACGACCAGGATGCTACGCGCGCCCACGGCCCGGATCTTAGGCAGCGGATAGGACGGCACCGGCCAGTACGCGCAGGGCAGGTTGCCCCACACGACCGGCGCGCCGAACAGCGGAGCCGCCCGCGCGGCCGCCGCCGCGGCCGCCTGCCAGGTCGCCAGCGACCGCGGCCAGGGCCGGTCCAGGCAGCTGATCGAGGTGTCGGCGTCCACCAGGTTGGCGTAGCTCCCGTTGGGGTTGCGCTCCAGCAGCAGGTTGGCCAGCTGGACCAGCACGGTGCCGTCACCCGCGAACGCTTCGGCCAGGCCGGTTTTCAGGTCGGTCCAGGTCGACTTGCTGTACAGCGCGGCGGCCACGCCGTTCAGCAGCAGGGCGCCGTCGGCCACCTGGCCGGTGCCGAGCCGGCTGGCCAGCGGCACCGAATTAGCCCGAACGACCAGAGCGTAGAGCCTCGCCGTCGCGGCATTCACCGACCCGGCGGAGACGCCCTGGCCGGCAGCTGCCCCGGTGGTGCCTTGGAGCGGGCAGCCGGGCGCGGCCAGGCACCACGCCGCGAACGACCGGAACGCGACCTGGAACCCCTCCGCCTGGGTGATGTCGGCCTGCAGCGATGGCGTGTCCGGATCCACCGCGCCGTCCAGGACCAGCGCCCGCACCCGGCGCGGGAACAGCTGCGCGTACCAGGCGCCCAGGTAGGTTCCGTAGGACTTGCCGAGGAAGCTGAGCTGGGACTCACCGAGCGCGGCCCGGAGCACGTCCATGTCGCGGGCCGCGTTCTGGGTGCCCACGTACGGCAGCAGGGCGGCGGAGTTCTGCGCGCACCGCGCCGCGTACAGCTTGCCCTGCGCGACCACCTGGCCTAGCTGCGCGGCATTGGCCGGCATCTCGTCGGTGGCCAGGTACTTGTCGAGCTGGGGGCCGGTCAGGCAGGCCAGCGCGGGCTCGCTGGCGGCCACGCCGCGCGGGTCGAAACCCACGATGTCGAACCGGGCCAGCACGGCGGACGGGAACTCGCTGCGCGCCCCGACCGCGTAATCCACACCCGAACCGCCGGGGCCGCCCGGGTTGACGACCAGCGCGCCGACGCGCCGGGAGGGTTCGGCCGCGGGCAGCTTGACCACCGGCAGCGAGAACCGCCGCCCGCCGGGCCGGGCGTAGTCGAAGGGCACGAGCAGCCGGGCGCATTCGAAGCCGTTGTCGCACGGCTGCCAGTCCAGCCGCTGCGCGTAGTAGCCCTTGACCGTGGACGGGGCGTTGTCCTGGGCCGGCGCGGCCGCGCCCGGCCCACCCGAGCAGCCGGCCGCCAGCACGGTGAGCGCCAGCACGGTCAGCGCCAGCACGGTCAGCGCCATCGCGGCGGCGGCCCCGAGCCGCAGGCCCGTGCGGCCGCTGCGGCGTGGGGCGCTCACTCGTTCTCCTGGGCCGCCTTCCCGCGCCTCGGCTTTCCGTGCATGGACTCGTACGCCTGCCGGGACCCGCACACGCTGGCCTTCGGGCAGGCGTGCGCCCGGCCGTCCGCGGCCAGCTTCACCACTACGGTGTCGGAGGGAACGTTGTGGCCGACGACCGTGCCCGGCCCGGCGGGCGAGGTGACGGAGGCGCCCACCGGCGGGGCGTCCTTGCGGAAGTCCTGGTACAGCGGGTGCTCATACTTCAGGCAACACATGAGCCGCCCGCACGCCCCCGCGATGCGCATCGGGTTCACCGGCAGTTCCTGGTCCTTGGCCATCCGGACCGACACCGGCTCGAAGTCCTTCAGGAAGGTGGCGCAGCACAGGTCCCGGCCGCACGGCCCGATCCCGCCCTGCAGCCGGGCCTCGTCCCTGGGCCCGATCTGCCGCAGCTCCACCCGGGACCGCAGCCGCCCGCCCAGGTCGCGGACCAGCGCGCGGAAGTCCACCCGGTGCGGCGCGCTGAAGTACACCACGAACACGTTCTCCGAGCCGATGAAGTCCACCGCGGTGATCTTCATCGGCAGCTCGTGCTCCCTGATCAGCCGGCGCGCGGCCAGCCGCCCCTCGGCCCGCCGACGGCGGTTCTCCTCGTCCCTGGCCAGGTCGTCCTGGCTGGCCAGGCCCTCGCACACCGGGAGGCCGCCGATGTCCTCGGATATCCACTGCGGCGCCCACACGCACTGGGCCACCTCGGGCCCGGAGTCGGTGGGCACCAGCACCTTGTCGCCGATGGACGGCGAGCAGTCCCCGGGGTCGAGGTAGTAAAGCCGCCCGTACCGCTCGAAGCTGACCGCCATCATCATGCCCACAGAGCCAGACTACGTTGTCCGCCGCCGGGAGTCGCTTACCAGGCCGTAATCGACAATGTGGGATTCGGGTCCTTAAGCGGGAGGAACTGGAGTCCCCGGTGCTCGATCCACCCGGTGTAGAACCCGCCGTAGCCGCCGTAGGTGAGCAGCAGGTACCGCCCGCTGGGATCCGGAATGATGCCGACTTCGCCCGCCTGCTGGCCGCCGCTCCCGAGGCCGCTCACGCGATATTCCACGCCGAGCAGCGACCCCGTGACCGCCGAGACGCGTTCGACCGCGACCTTTGACCAGGAACCGAATTTGCCCGCCTGGCCGGACAGCACGAGCACGGTGAGCTCGCCCGCATCGGGCCCGGCGATCGCGTCCGCGATGACGGGGTAGCGGGCCGACTGCGTCAGCAGCAGGGCGCCGCGATCGAGCGCTCCGCCGCCTGTTCCCACGCCGAGCGAGCGGACCTGCGTGTCGCGGTACCCGTTCGTCCCCGACTGCGTGCCCGAGCAGAGGTTCGTCGACGGGGGGAAATTGCACCACAGCCCGAGGAAGACAAGCGATCGCCCGTCCGGGGTCCAGGAGATGTCCGGGATCGTGAACGTCTTGCCCGACCGGTACAGGCCGCCCTGCCACACGCTGCTCGCACCGGTCCGCAGGTCGACGACGACGATCTTGTCCGCCCAGCCCCGGCTGTTGACGTTGAGCTGGTCCGTGGTGTCGGCGGTGAGAGCCAGCTTGGTGCCGTCGGGCGAGACGGCCATGCTCCCCCCGGTGCCGAGGGCGGCGGCACCAGGGATCTCACCGCCCTTGATCCTGGTCAGCGGGGTGGCCGAACCGTCGCTCCTGATGGTCAGCCGGTAAATCCAGACCTGCTTGAGGAGCGAGGACTTCAGGACGTGCACCGCGTCGTAGTCGACGTAGAACGTTCGGCCGCGGGTTCAGGAACCGAACTATGTCCCATACCTACTGCACGAACCAGCGTCCGTTCGGTTGCCCGTGTCGAACGTGCCAGGCGGGGGTCAGGGGTGGGCTAGGGAGAGGGTCATTTCTTCTACGGCTAGGAGGGGGGCCACGTTGAGGGTGAGGCGCTCGCGGCAGCGCATGATGGCCTGCATGCGGCGCAGGGTGGCCTCGGGGGACGACGCGGCGGCGACCTTGCGCAGGTCGGCTTCGGCGTTGGCGAGCTCCACCTCGGCGCCGAACTGCACCATCAGGATGTCCCGGTAGAACAAGGCCAGCTCGAGCAGCGCCTGGTCCAGCGTGTCCCGCTTGACCCGGGTGGCCCGCGACTTCTGCCGGTCCTCCAGGTCCTTCATCGCGCCGGCCACGCCGCGCATCGCCTTGGCCACGCCCTTGCCCGAGGATCCCTCGCCGAACGCCCGCCGCAGCGACTCGCGCTCCGGCTCGTCCAGCCCTTCGGTGACCGCCTTGGCTTCCTCCTCGGCGGTGCGCACCAGGGTGGCCGCCGCGGCCAGGGCCGGACCGAGCGAGGTGACGGCGAGCGGCACCTTCAGCACGTCAGCCCGGCGCTTGGCGGCTGAGGCGTCCACCGCGAGACGCCGGGCACGGCCCACGTGTCCCTGCGCCGCACGGGCCGCGGCCAGCGCTCTCGCGGGCTCGATGCCGTCCCGCGCGGTCAGTACCTTAGCGACCGCGGACGACGCCGGCACGACCAAGGTGACAACCCGGCACCGCGACCTGATCGTGGGCACCAGGTCCTCGGCCGAGGGCGCGCAGAGCAGCCAGACCGTCTGGGGGGCGGGCTCCTCGATCGCCTTAAGCAGCGCGTTGGCGGCCTGTTCTGTGCACCGGTCGGCGTCCTCGAACAAGACGACCTGCCAGCGGCCGCCGATGGGCTTGCCCGCGGCGCGCAACACCAGGTCACGAGTCTGCTTGACCCCGTAGGACAGTCCCTCGGGCCGGACGAGCAGCAGGTCGGCATGGGTGCCCGCGAGGACCTGGTGGCAGGAAGCGCACTGGCCGCAGCCGCCGGACGGGCAGAGCAGGGCGGCGGCGAACGCCCGCGCCGCCACCGACCGGCCGGACCCGGGCGGCCCGGTGAACAGCCAGGCGTGCGTCATCGCACCCGGTTCGGGCCGTTGCCCGGCCAGCAGCGCCGAAGCCGCGGCGGCCGCCTTGGTCAGCTGCGCGACCACCGCGTCCTGGCCCGGCAGGTCCCAGAAAAGCCCGCTCAAGGTCGGCGGACCTCTTCCTTGATCGCGGGGAAGTCCCCGGTGTTCGCCTCGGCGACGTGGGGCACCGGGTCGGGGAGCAGCTCGCGGATCCGGTCCTCGATGTCCCTGGTAACCCCGTCGGCCGGGCGGTCGGCGTCGAGCACCAGGTAACGGCCGGGCTCAGCGCGGGCCAGCGCGAGGAAACCCGCGCGGACGCGCAGGTGGAAGTCGGCGGGTTCGGCCTCCAGCCGGTCGGCCGAACGGGCGCGGCGGCTCAGCCCGGCTATCGGGTCCATGTCAAGCAGCACGGTCAGGTCCGGGGTGCGCCCGCCGGTCGCCCACCAGTTGAACCTGGCGATCTCCTCGACCGGCAGGTTGCGGCCGGCCCCCTGGTAGGCGAGGGAGGAGTCGACGTACCGGTCGGTGATGACGATCGCGCCGCGGGCCAGGGCGGGCGCGATGACCGTGGCGACGTGCTCGGCCCGGTCGGCGGCGTACATCAGCGCCTCGGCGTGCGGCGACATGCCGGTGTGCGCGGTGTCCAGGAGCAGCGCGCGCAGCCGCATCCCGATCTTGGTCGCGCCTGGCTCGTGCGTGGTCACCACGTCGTACCCGAGTTCGCGCAGCCAGATGGAGACCAGCCTGGCCTGCGTGGTCTTGCCCGAGCCCTCGCCGCCCTCGAACGCGATCAGCAGCCCGGCCGGCGGCGCCGGGGCGCTCCCGTTGAGGTGCACGGGCTCGAGCGGCGCCGGGAGCGGCTCGTTACGGACCGCGGCCAGCAGGTCATCGCCCAGCGGCAGGCCCTTGCGGTCGTCCATCTGCCGGTAGGCCCGCACGCCGAGCAGGAACGCCACCACGGCCGCCAGCAGGATCACCACGTTCTGCCCGGCCGAGGCGTAGGTGATGTTGCCGATCTTGACGTTCCCTGTCCCGTTCAGCGAGGCGATCGCCCGGGTCAGGCCGGCCGAGATGAACGGCACGACGGCGATGACGGTGAGCAGGATGACCTGGATGGAGGACTGGAAGAAGGCGAAGACCCGGCCGCGGGTATCGTCGCCCACCTCCAGCCCGACGATGGTGAAGCCGGTCGCGTACGCGATCCCGGACAGGGCGCCGAGCAGCACCACGAACAGGACGACCACGGCCAGGACCGGCACCAGGCCGATGAGCGCGAGCGGCACCGCGGCGGCCGCGATCGTGAGGCCGAACAGCCTGCGGCGGCTGAAGTTGCCGAGCACCTTCGTGCCGAGCGTCATGCCGAGCGCCATGCCGACGAAGATCGCGGCGAAGACCAGCCCCCAGCCCGCGCTGCCGCCGTGCAGCGTGTCGTGGATATAGGAGTAGCCCAGGCCGACCACCACGCCGGCCCCGGCGAACGCGCCCACCATCCCGATCACCAGGCCGCGCACCACCGGGGTCTTCCTGATGAACCGCCAGCCGTCCCAGATGGACCTGGCGGTCGACGGCACGGAGATCTTCTCACACGCGTTCCGCTTGGGGATCTCGCGGATGAAGTAGACGGTGAGCGCGGAGATGCCGTAGGAGGCGGCGTTGAAGTACAGGGCCAGGTCCACGTTGCTGGTGTGGAACAGCGGCGTGACCCGGCTGATCCCCTCGCTGACCAGCGCCAGCACGCTGAACAGGCCGGCCGCGAGCGGCGCGGTGCCGTAGGTGGTGAGCAGGCTGAGCTGGTTCGCCCGCTCCAGCTTGTCCTTGGGCACCAGGTTGGGGATGGACGCGGCGGTGGCCGGGTTCCAGAACTGGCTGGTCACGCCGGCCAGGAACTTGGCGACGTAAATCCAGGTCAGGTTGGGGAACAGGGGGATGGACAGGAACAGCAGGCCGCGGATCACGTCGCCGACGATCATCACCATCCGGCGGTCCAGCCGGTCCGCCACCGCCCCGGCCAGCGGTCCGACCAGCAACGCGGGCAGCAGCGTGGCCAGCCACACGCCGCCGACGGCCGAGCTCTTGGCCACCACGCCGCCGGACGCGAGCGACGGCGCCAGCACGGTCAGCGCGACGATGCTCAGCCAGTCGCCGAGGCTGGACAGGGACAGCGCGATCCACAGCCTGCGGAACGGCTTGACGGAAAGAACGCCCGGCTGGCGGGCATGGTTACGCCGCTCGGCGCCGCGCCCGAGCTGCCCCCGGTCGGCGCCGCCTTTACCTGATGCGGCGCGGAAGTTCACGGCGTAAGCGTATCGGCAGTGCTGGCCGCATAAGGATTAGTCCTTGATCGTGATCGTTAGCGGAAGGTCAAGATCTTTTTGTCGCCGAACGGGTGGGAGTGGCTGTCTTACGCGTGGGGGTGGCTGCCTTTTTCCTGGTCGGGGCGCTCCGGCGGGTCGAAGGCGGCGCGGTGCGCCGGTCGGCGAGCAGTTCGGCCGCCCGCTGGACGGTGATCGACGCGACCTCGTCGCCCTTGCGCAGCGACGCGTTGGTCTCGCCGTCGGTCACGTAGGGGCCGAACCGGCCGTCCTTGATCACCATCGGCTTGCCGCTGGCCGGGTCCTCGCCGAGCTCGCGCAGCGGCGGGGCCGCGGCGCCGGTGCGGCGGCCGCGGGCCTTGGGCTGGGCGAACAGCTCCTTGGCCTCGGCCAGGGTCAGGGTGAACAGCTGTTCCTCCGACTCCAGCGACCGGCTGTCCGTGCCCTTCTTGGCGTACGGCCCGTACCGGCCGTTCTGCACCGTGACCTGCTCGCCGTCCAGTTCGCCGAGCACCCGGGGCAGGGTCAGCAGCTTCAGCGCGTCATCCAGCGTCACCGTGTCCAGCGCCATGGACTTCAGCAGCGAGGCGGTCCGGGGCTTGGCCGAGGCAGGAGCGCCCGCGGGCAGCAGCTCGGTCACGTAAGGACCGAACCGGCCCGCCTTGGCGATCACCTCGCGGCCGCTCTCCGGGTCGGTGCCGAGAAGCACGTCTCCGTTCGGCTGGTTGAAAAGCTCTTCTGCCTTTTCCACGGTCAGCTCGTCCGGGGCGATGTCGTCAGGGACGTTCACCCGCTGCTCGTCCCGCTCCAGGTAGGGGCCGTACCGGCCGACCCGGACCACGATATCGCTGCCGGCCAGCGGGAACGAGCTGACGTCCCGCGCGTCGATGTCGCTGATGTCGCCGACCAGGGACTTCAGGCCCGGGTCGTCGACGCCGTCGACGCCGTCGCCGCCGAAGTAGAACCGGCGCAGCCACGGCACCCGTTCGGCCTCGCCGCGGGCGATCTCGTCGAGGACGTCCTCCATCCGCGCGGTGAACTCGTAGTCGACCAGCTGACCGAAGTGCCGTTCCAGCAGGGTGACGACGGCGAAGGCGAGGAACGAGGGGACCAGCGCGGTGCCCTTCTTGAACACGTAGCCGCGGTCCAGGATCGTGCCGAGGATGGTCGCGTAGGTGGACGGCCGCCCGATCTCCCGGTCTTCCAGCTCCTTGACCAGCGACGCCTCGGTGTAGCGGGCCGGCGGCCGGGTGGAATGCTCGGCGGGGGCGAGCCGCAGCACGTCGAGCGGGTCGCTCTCGGCCAGCGGCGGCAGCCTGCGCTCCTGGTCGTCCCGGTCAACGCTCTGGTCGTCGGTGCTTTCGACGTAGGCCTTGAGGAACCCGTAGAAGTTGATGACCTTGCCGGTCGCGCCGAACTCGGCGCGCTCACCCGCGCTGGAGCTGCCCGCCACCCGGACCGAAACCGACTCGCCGGTGGCGTCCTTCATCTGGGAGGCGACGGTGCGCTGCCAGATCAGCTCGTACAGCCGGCGCTCGTCGGAGGAGAGCCGGTCGCCGACCAGCTGGCGCGGGGTCCGGAAGCTGTCCCCGGCCGGCCGGATGGCCTCGTGCGCCTCCTGCGCGTTCTTCACCTTGCTGGCGTAGGTGCGCGGGGCGTCGGGCACGTAGTTCGCGCCGTAGAGCTCCGCCGCCTGCTTGCGGGCCGCGCTGATCGCGGTCTGGGACAGCGTCACCGAGTCGGTGCGCATATAGGTGATGTAGCCGTTCTCGTACAGCCGCTGCGCGATGGACATCGTGTGCTTGGCGGAGAAGCCCAGCTTGCGGGAGGCCTCCTGCTGCAGCGTGGTGGTGCGGAACGGCGCGTACGGCGAGCGCCGGTAGGGCTTGCGCTCCACGCTGGCGACCGAGAAGGCCGCCCCGTCCAGCCGCTGCGCCAGGGCGGCCGCGGCGGCGGCGTCCAGGTGCAGCACGTCGGCGCTGTTGGCGCGCAGTTCGCCGACGGAGGTGAAGTCGCGGCCCTGGGCGACCCGGCGGCCGTCGACGGTGACCAGGTTCGCGGTGAACGAGGTGGGCTCGTTTTCCTGGCCGGGCCGGCCGTGGTCCTTGGTTCCGAACTCGGCCTCGAGGTCGGAGTAGGCGGCCGCGCGGAACGCGATCCGCTCCCGTTCCCGGTCGACGACCAGCCGGGTGGCGACCGACTGCACCCGCCCGGCGGACAGCTTGGGCATGACCTTCTTCCACAGCACGGGCGAGACCTCATACCCGTACAGCCGGTCAAGCACGCGGCGCGCCTGGTAGGCGTCGACCTTGCCCTGGTCGAGCTCCTGCGGGTTGGCGATGGCGCGGGCGATCGCCTCCGGGGTGATCTCGTGGAAGACCATCCGGCTGGTCGGCACCTTGGGCTTGAGCTCCTCGAGCAGGTGCCAGGCGATGGCCTCGCCCTCGCGGTCCTCATCAGTGGCGAGCAGGAGCTCGTCGGCGTCCTTGAGCAGGCTCTTGAGCTTGGAGACCTGCTGCCGCTTGTCGCTGTGCACGACGAACAGCGGCTCGAAGTTGTGGTCTACGTCGACGCCGAGCCGGGCCCACGGCTCGCCCCGGTACTTGGCCGGGATCTCGGCCGCGCTGTCGGGCATGTCGCGGATATGGCCGACGCTGGACTCGACCACGTAGCCCCGGCCGAGGTACCCGGCGATGGTCCGGGCCTTGGACGGGGACTCGACGATGACCAGCTTCGTGCCATGGCCGTCTCCCGCCGCGGCCCCAGCCCTAGTGGACCCGGCCTTGGTGGTCCCGGTCTTGCCGCCCCCGGTGGCCTTGGCCTTTGCCGGGGCCTTGGCGGCCTTGGCGACCGCAGCCGCCTTCGTCGTGTCTGTCCTTGCTGGCACGCTCTTCCCGTCCTCGCATCCGCGCCGTGACCGTCTACGGTACCCGTGGTCACGCGCCGCCCTGCAGCTGCAACCATCGACCCGGTTCGGTGTGTTCCCTCACGTTCGCCGGAATACGCCGCAGATTTTGCTACCGCAGGTTGAATCACCGGTGAACTCAAGCACAATAGGATCGATGGCCGAGTACGCCTACCTGGTCGTGTACCTGCCACGCGGAACGTCCCGAGACGCTCGCGACGCCGCGCGGCGGATCCTGACCGACCACGCCGAGTACGGAGACTGGGAACTGGCCAGGCTCTTGCTCAACGCCGACGGCAGCAGGAAGGCTACCCTCCGAAGGCGAATCATACGCCCAGTCCGCACATTCTGAGCTCTACCCGCTCGGGGAGCTCGTCGGCGGACCCCTGGACCTTGCTTATATCGACGGATGCGTGTTCGTGTGCGGCTTCCCTCGGCCGGGAAGCCGCACACGGTGTCGCGCTGCGGCCTGAGGCCGCTGCTAGCGCCGGCGCCCTGGGGCGGCAGGCGGGTTAAGCGTTAAGCGGTTAAGATGCCGTGCCGTTCCGGCGACGCCGGGCGAGCGCGACCGTGCCCGCGCCGACGCCGATGCTGGCCAGCGCCGCGACCCCCAGCAGGAGCAGGTTCGCGCCGGTGGTCGGCAGGCCGCTGCTGGGCATCGACGCGGTGGTCGCCGTGGTCACGGCGTTAACGTCGCCCTGGGCATCCGGACCATTGGCCCGCAGCGACGTCCCCGAGCCGGTGCCCTGCAGCGATGCCGCTGCCGGGTCGGTGCCCTGCTGCGACGCCGCTCCCGGGTCGGTGCCCTGCAGCGACGCCGCTCCCGGGTCGGTGCCCTGCAGCGACGCCGCCGAGGTGGTACCTTGCGACGTCGCCGAGCCGTCGGCCTGCATCGGCGTCGCCGAGGTGGTGCCCTGCGACATGCAGCCGCAGTCCGGCGGGGGCGGGTTGACGGCCGCGCCGCCGACGCAGCCGGATTCGGCGAAGCCAAGCAGCGCAAGTGAGATGCCGCACACGTTGATCGGCGCGGTCACCGGCACCGAGACCGAGTTCCCGGACAGCACCGAGGCATTGCCGTTGCCCGTGACGTTGCCGTTGCTCCCGCCGGCCGGGTCGGTGCCCTGGGTGCTGGCCCCGCCGGCGCATTGCGAGCTCGCGGAACCGCCGAGGGCCCCGGACACGCCGCAGACGTTCACCGGCGCGCTGATCGGCACCGAGACGGTGTTGCCCGAGCCGATCCCGACGTTGCCATCGCCGGTGACGTTGCCGTTGCCCGGGTCACTGCCGGAGGACGGGGAGACGACGCTGGCGCCGCCGACGCAGCCGGAGTTCGAGAACCCGAGCACCGCAAGCGACACCCCGCACAAGTTGACCGGCGCGCTGATCGGCACCGAGACCGAGTTCCCGGACAGCAGCGAGGCGTTACCGTTGCCGGTGACGCCGCCGCTCTCCGAGGCATAGGCCACGCCGGCGCCCGGCAGCGCCAACGTGGCGGCGATCATCGCCGCGCCGGCCGTGGCCGACACCCACCTGACTTTCTTCATATCGTTACTCCAATCCCCGCCTTGCGGTCGCGTGCGCGACGGCCGGCGATAATCAGCGCGGATGCACCAGCCAGCAAGGCGCCGACGGCGAGGGCCGCGAAGGAATCACTGCTCATGCCCGAGGTTGGAGACTCCTGGTTCGGACACTTGATGGAGGTGGCGTACGCAGGGTGACGGATAGCCGCCATCCGAGTACAGGGCGTAACCTTAACATCACAGGGAGTACTCGCGATGCGCGAAACGCGGATTTGTTGAACGCGCCGGCAATGCCACCTTGCCGTTGTGGCGCTTACCTCCGTTTAAGTGCTAACAGCGGTCGAGGAATCCGTCCAGAACCCGCACTCCGAAACGCAGTCCGTCGACAGGAACACGCTCGTCGATTCCGTGAAACATTCCGGAAAAGTCCAGATCTGACGGCAGGCGCAGAGGCGTGAAACCGAAGCAGCGCATGCCGAGCCGGCTGAACGACTTGGCGTCCGTGCCGGCCGACAGGCAGTAGGGAATCACCCGGGCGCCTGGGTCCTCGGCGAGAAGCGCGCTGGTCATCGCGTCGTACAGGTCGCCGTCCGGGGTGGTTTCGAGCGCGATGTCCTGGTGGATGAACTCGCGGGTCACGCCCGGCCCGAGCACCCGGTCGAGCTCGTCGAGGAACTCCTGCTCGTAACCGGGAAGGAAACGGGCGTCGACTTCCGCGGTCGCGGTCTGCGGCACGACATTGACTTTGTACCCGGCGCGGAGAACCGTCGGATTTACCGTATTCCGCAGCGTTGCGCCGATAATACGCGAGACAGTGCCGATTTTACCGAGCGCCTGGGTAGGATCGTTCGGGATAAATTCAATGCCGAGGGCCTGGGATGCACCTTCCAGGAAAGCGCGGACGGAAGGGATGAGCCGGACCGGCCACTCGTGCCGTCCCAGCCGGCCGATCGCCTCGGCCAGTTCGGTCACCGCGTTGTCCGGCTGCACCATCGAGCCGTGCCCGGCCGTACCGCGCGCGGTCAGCCGCAGCCAGGCCATGCCCTTCTCCGCGGTCTGCAGCAGGTAAAGCCGCTGGCTGCCGAGGGTCATGCTGAAACCGCCGACCTCGCCGACCGCCTCGGTAACGCCCTCGAACAGCTCCGGGTGGCTGTCCACCAGGAAGCGGGCGCCCCAGGTGCCCCCGGCCTCCTCGTCCGCGGTGAACGTGAGCACGACGTCGCGGGCCGGCGGGCGTTGCTCGCGGAGCCGCTGGCGGACGACGGCCAGCATCATCGCGTCCATGTCCTTCATGTCGATCGCGCCGCGGCCCCACAGGCAGCCGTCGGCGATCTCCCCGGAGAAGGGGTTTCTTTGCCAGTCGGGGGCGCTGGCCGGGACGACGTCGAGGTGACCGTGCACGAGCAGGCCCGGCCTTGATCTGTCCCGGCCTTCGATCCTGGCGACCACGCTGGTTCGCTTCGGGTGCGATTCCAGGACCGTCGGCTCCAGGCCCACCTCGGCCAGCAGGCCGGCCACGTGCTCGGCGGCCAGGCGCTCACCGGGGCCGGAATGATCCCCCGGGTTGGACGTGTCGATCCTGATCAGGTCGCGGCAGATATCCACGACCTCGTCCTGCGCGGTCACTTGGTTCGCTGTCACCGTCCTATCGTTACACCCGGGCAGTTGGCTTGCGCGGCGGCGCCGGCCGGATGGGGGGTGGGTGCGAAGATTCGCGGTGCTGGGCACTCGCCTGAGGGCGTTCGGTTTGCTAAGGTTGCTCAGCTGATGCGTACCCCGCATCGTGCGTCCGGGTGGCGGAATAGGCAGACGCGCTAGCTTGAGGTGCTAGTGCCCGTATAGGGCATGGGGGTTCAAGTCCCCCCTCGGACACCGCGTTTTCCCAGGTCAGAGGCTCAGAGAGCGGCCCGGCAGCCCGGTTTGACACTCCATTGACACGTGATGGCATCACGCCGCCGCCTCCCTGATCACGTCGGCGAAGACGTTGGCCGCCTCGCGCTGGTTACCGGGCAGGACGTGGCTGTAGACGGTCATCGTGACCACGGGGCTGGCGTGGCCGAGGCGTTGGGAGACGACGTGCACCGGGACCTTGGCCAGCAGCAGCAGGGTGGCGTGGCTGTGCCTGAGATCGTGCAGCCGGACGACTGGAACCGCGTCCTCGCCGAGCACCTTCCGGCACCGGGTCACGTCGCGGGTGAACTGACGCCAGGTGTGCTCCCCGTTGCGGTAGTCGTCCTCCAGGTCGCCGAAGACCAGCGCGCCTGGCCTGGCCAGCGCCAGCGCTAGGCTCCCGCGCTCGTTCTTCCAGGTGCGCAGCACCTCGACGGTGCCGGGGTCGATGTCGATGACCCGTGGTTTTCCCGACTTCGTGTCGGACTCCACCATCTCCGCGCTCTCCCCGGCGATGCGGACCATCCCGGCCGACCGGCGCACGCTGACCGTCCCGGCGTCCAGGTCGATGTCGCGCCAGCGGATCGACAGCGCCTCGCCCCGGCGCATCCCGGTGTAAGCCAGGACGTGCCAGAGGGCGTATCCAGACGGGGCGTGCTCCCGAGCCCAGCCCAGGAAGGCCGCGAGCTGGCTGGCATCCCAGGGATGCATCTCCGGGGCCTTCGCCTCGCGGGCGGACGGCGGGGTGGCCGCGTCGGCCGGGTTGCGGGCGAGCAGCCCGTCCCTGACCGCCTGGCCGAGCACACCGTGAATGATGGTGTGGATGTAGCGCACTGTCCTGGCCGACAGCCCCTCACCGGCCCGGTGGTCCTTGCGACCGGACTTCTCCAGGATCTTGTAGTGGGCGGTCAGCTTCAACCCGGTCAACTGGGCCAGCGGCACCGACGCGATCGGGTAGGGCGCGATGTGGTTCCGCCAGTTCTTCACGTAGGACGCGCGGGTCTGCGGCTTTATCCGCAGGCCGTCGATGACCTCGGCACCGTAGGCCCCTAGCGCCAGCCTGCTCGGCTCGACGTAGCTCCCCTGGCGGCCCGCCGCCTGCTGGTCGGACAGCCAGGCCAGCGCAGCCTGCTTGGTCGTCCACACCTCGCCGTTGAAGCCCTTACGGCGGTTAACCTCCTTCATGGTGCCGTCCGGCTGGCGCACCAGGCCCTTGACGCGCCACCGGGTGCCCTCGGCGGTCCGGTACTGGTATGCGCCGCCCTCACCAGGGGTGCGCCTCTTGGTGCTCTTAGGAGCCATCGTGGTCCTTCCGTGGCCGTGGTCGCAGCCTGCGCTCGTCGGCGTCCAGGCAGCGCTCGATGTAGGCGATCATCTGCGCGTGCATCGACCTGTGGTCGCGCCCGGCGGCCTGCTTCAGCCGCTCGTGCAGCCCGGCAGGCAGCCGGATCTTCGTCTCTTTGATCTCATCGGACATGCCCCCATAATACCCCCAAAATTGGGGGTACTGTTCCCTCGAACATAGGTGTTTACACCACCAGCATCGCTGCGCTGATGATCCCGTTTGCATGCGGACGCTCGCCGACATACTCTCTCGGTAGCGCACGTCCTCAGATGGATGTGCACCGCAGGTATCCGGCGGCCAGGCCCTGAACAGGCGGCCAGGCCGGGACCGCGCTGGCGAGGCAGAAGCTGGCACCTGTTCACACGGGTAAGTCCAGCCGGGCATGCGGCCAGGGCAGCGGCGAAGATCATTTTCGCTATCCCTGGAGCACATCATGCCCGAAGTCGATCATCCGCCCGTCACTCTCAGCGACCTGGAGGGCCGGGACTTCGCCGAGACCTGGGAGGTCGCCTCCGTCCTCGGGATCGCCGACCGCCGGACCGTCCGCAGCGCCTGCCGCGAGGGCCGCATTCCCTCGGTGAGGGTCGGCGCTGCCTACCGGATTCCCGTCGCCTGGCTGCGTCAGGCCGCGTCCGGCCAGCCCGCGAGCGGTGCAGCCTGATGACCGCCGACGCAGACATAGCCAGGCTGGCTGAGCTGGCTGCCGGGCGGGGCGTGTCCAGGTCGGCGGTGATCCGCCAGGCCGTCACGCTCGGCCTCGACGCGCTCGAGCACGATGAACGCGGGCCGCCGGATGAGGCGGCTGGACCAGCACGACCTACGATCACGATGAGGGAGACCGGTAAGCACCGGTCTCCCTCGCCGTTTAGGGGTGACCAAGCCCCCGAGACCCGAACCCAACGCCCAGAAGGGATAAGTCTCTTGACACAGAGAATAGCCCCGAGCCCCGCCGGTAGCCCGGAAGCGGCGCGAATCGTGTTCGAGGACGGCAGCACCGCCTCGGCCGTAATCGACCTCGCCTGGCCCGCCCAGCCGCCGCAAGAGGTGGTGTACCGCGACGAGCGGCACTACCGCCAGGCCGAGGCCGCGCTGGCCGAGTTCGAGCGGACCGGCGACTTCAGGCACGGCCTGGCCGCCCTGGTGCACAGCATCCTGGCCATCAACGTCGCTGATGCGGGAGCCAACCACCACTAGACAAACCTTGAGCCCCCGCCTGGTTTGCGCTCGACGGGGGCTCAGAAAGGTATCTCGATGACGACAGATTACCAGCAGCCGCCAGACGTGCCGTTCACCCCGCTGAGCGAGTACGAAGAGTTCTTCCTCATCATGCTCATCGCTGAGGCCCAGCTCCACGGCGAGCCAGCGAGCGAGGCTGAGTTCGAGCAGCGGCACGAGAAGGTGGTGGAGCGGATACGGCACTTCTGGCCGCTGTACTACTACCAGCAGCACGGCATCGGCATGGGCGGCCAGTGGGACATGCTGGGCCAGCTTGCCTGGTACTACGCCCGTGACTTCACCGACAACCGGCTGGCCGATCACCTCTGGAAGGTGATGGAAGCCAGCCCCCAGGACCCCCGGCATCCGAAGGGGCTGTGGCGGCACAGCGAGGCCCAGGCCATCGCGGACAGGGCGGTGCGGAACAGGGCCGAGGCCGACGCCGCCTGGGACCGCTGGTATCACGAGTCCGGCGCGTACGCCTGGGCGATGAGCACGGTCCGGTGGGCGCAGTCCCAGGGCAGGCCCCGCCAGGCGCGTGAGCCGGGCACGCGGAAGGCGGGCACGCGGTGAGCGAGGACCTGAGCTGGGCGCGGCTGATCGACTGGGAGAAGGCGTTCTTCGGCGACCCCGAGCCCGAGACCCGCTGGGTGGTCGAGGGCTTCGCGGAGGCGGGGACCGTCAACTCCCTCTACAGCGAGATGAAGGCGGGCAAGTCCTACCTCGTCCAGGACATCTGTGCGGCGAAGGCCGCCGGGCGCAGCGTGCTCGGCTACCCGCCAGGCCCCCCGGAAAGCGTGCTCTACCTGGACTTCGAGAACAACCTGGAGCTGATCACCGAGCGGATGCGGGCGATGGGCTACACCGCCGCCGACCTGAAGCTGCTGCACTACGCCAGCTACCCGGACCTGCCCGTGCTGGACAGCGCGGCGGGCGGCGAGGCGGCGTGCAAGCTGGCGCACCGCACCGGGGCCGGGCTGGTCGTCATCGACACCACCTCGCGCACGATCGGCGGCCCGGAGAACAGCGCCGACACGTTCGCGGACCTGTACAAGCACACCCTGATGCGGCTGAAGCGGGGCGGGCACACCTCGCTGCGCCTGGACCACGAGGGCAAG
>WNGP01001311.1_pt1 | contig 20381 bp, 24 predicted proteins | sample 5407671 | NCBI WGS metagenome assembly WNGP01 (sample SAMN13153381, study PRJNA577476) | soil metagenome | isolation source: 40 cm soil or saprolite under Garry oak tree replicate 2 | place: USA:California | collected 2016-06-15 | reverse complement strand
GCCGGGCCTGGACGACGACACGCGTGAGCTCTGGCACGATCTGGGGCGAGTGGCTATTGGCACTCTGCCGGCCTGGGCGCGCGGCATGTACGGATTCGATGAGCCGCCTCCACAGGTGATGGAGCGGGAACCAGTGCGCCAGCTCATTGGCGCTCTCGATTTCGGCTTCGAGTCCTTGCCGGGTGTGTTGGAGGCGAGAGACCAGATCGATCGTCAGATGCGCTCATGACCGGCACGCGGCGCCGCGGCCCGATGCTGCAGTCGCGCTTCGGTCGGGGTGCGGCGCTCGCGAGGCTCGCTTTGCGGATCGGGGGCCGCTACCTGGCGCATTCTCCGCGCCTGATCTTCGCGTCGGTGGACCGCCGCAGCGAGCTGCGCCATGAGCTCGCGCTGCGCACCGCGGACGACGTTACCGAGGAGCTTGGCTCGATGAAAGGCGCCCTCATGAAGCTCGGCCAGATGGCCAGCTACATCGATGAGGACATGCCGGAGACCTTTCGTTCCGCCATGGCTCGACTTCAGCACAACGCTCCGCCGATGAGCCCGGGTCTGGCGAGCTCGGTGGTCGTAGACGAGCTCGGCGATGCTCCGGAGCGGATCTTCGCCCGGTGGGATCCGCTGCCGTTTGCGGCTGCTTCTATCGGGCAGGTGCATCGGGCCATCACTCGGGAGGGCAGGGCCGTGGCCGTCAAAGTCCAGTACCCAGGCATTGCCCGCACCATCACCTCGGACGTGCGGAACGTCGCATTGCTGCGCAGAGTTGCCGGCGTTGCCTTCCCCGGCCTCGACACTCGCTCGCTCATCGACGAGCTGGCGGAACGGCTGCGCGAGGAGGTCGATTATCTCCTCGAAGCCGAGAATCAAGAGCTTTTCGCGGGCTACTACGAAGGCCACCCGGTCATTCATGTTCCTCATGTGATCAGCGACCTGAGCACGGCTCGCGTGCTGACCACGGAGCTGGTAAGCGGTGCGCGCTTTGACGACGTGCTGAATTGGAATCAGCGCGAACGAAACATGGCGGCCGAAACGATAAATCGCTTCGTTTCGCGCAGCCTGTACCGCCTCCACGCGTTCAACGGCGACCCTCATCCCGGCAACTACCTTTTCCACGGCGGTGGCCGGGTGACCTTCCTGGATTTTGGATTGACGAAGCATTTCAGCGACGAAGACCTCGCTCCGCTAGTCGACGCCCTTCGTTTCCTCGTCATCGAAAAAGATGGCGACCTGTTCCGGGCGTCGTTGGAACGTGCCGGCTTCCTGCGGCCGGGCGCGCCTGTGCCGACGGAAGTTGTGGTGGATCGCTTCGGCATGTTCTACGGCACGGTGCTCCGTGACGCGCCCATGACCATCACTCCGGCGTACGCGTCGGCGATCGTGCGTCGGTTTTTCGATGCGAAGGGACCGTTGGCCCCATTCAGCGACGTCCCTCGCGCCTACGTGGTGCTGCAGCGAATCAACCTGGGCCTCTACGCCGTGCTCGGCAGCCTTCACGCCACCGCCAACTGGCGGCGCATCGGTGAGGAGATCTGGCCGTTCGTAAAGGGACCGGCGTCGACACCCATCGGCGAAGCCGAGGCGCGTTGGGAACGGGAGCGCGCGGAGAAAGAGCTGTCGGTCCGCAGCGCATGAACCCCTACGTGTCACTAAACGCGAAAGATGCCGGCGACAAAGAAGGAGGCCTGGCGAAATCCGGGCCTCTTGTTTTCAAGCAGGCCGCCTAAAAGTTCAGTACGCGCGCGGACGCAATTGGGCTGAATGCCGGCCAAGCTGGCGCCATGAAAACAGTCCAGCCGTTCGCAAGCGTGGCCGCTTCTGGCCTGGTCGCCGCCGTGCTTGCGTCAGCGATCGTCGTTGCAGCGTGTGGTGGACCGTCGCCGTCGGCAAGCTCGGGGCAAACCGCGACATCGCCTGCGGCAACGTCGCTGGCACCGGCTGCCACCCCGACTCCCGCCCCGAGCTACACGGCGAGTCTTACGCTGACGGGGGGCATCTCCGCGACGGTCGACAAGGCGAATGCCCCGTCGAACGCATCCAACGCCTGCGGCGACGGCAGCGTCGACGTGGAGATAGCCATCAACGGCCAGGTCTGGACCCTCGACGCCACGGCCAAGCCCTACAGCGGCCCTGCTCAGTACAAAGCCGGCACCGAGTTCACCGTGATGCTGGATGCACCCGACTACGACATCTGGATGAGCACGGCTGGAACGGCCGTGTACAAGGACGGCAAGTCCCTGTCCATGGATGTGACGTTGACGAACCTGATGGTTCCGGAAGGGCCAGGGACGTCCGCCCATCTCCTGGGCTCCGTGAGCTGCGGCTGAGGTTCAGGGAGAGGTTCTCCGACCGTTCCTGATCAAGGCTTCGAGCTTGGCCTTCAGATCGCCCTTCATATCCGGCCGGTAGCCGACGGTGCGTTCAGCGAGGTTGCCGTCTTTGAAGATGATGACAGTCGGAATGGAGGCGATTCCCAGCGACATCGCCGTCGATGGGTTCTCGTCCGTGTCCATCTTCACGACCTTTACGCGGTCGCCCAGCTCGGCGTGGATCTGCTCGACGATAGGAGCGATCATCCGGCATGGGGGACACCATGTCGCCCAGAAGTCGACCAGCACAGGAACGTCCGACTTCAACACAACGTTCTCGAATTCGCCGTCGGTTACCGCCTGAATGTCTGCCATGTAAGAACCCGGAACAGGTGGCTCCTCGGGGTGATTCCATTGAATCCCGTAAATGGGCGCGGTATCGTGCGGACGACGGGTGGGTTGGGTGTGAGAAACGAATGGCGTTTGCGTTGCTCTAGATATTGATCAAGCGCGGCGTCAACGGAGTCATCGCCCAGCCGTATCAGTACCTCTGGCGTCTCCTGTTGGTGGCTGTCACGTACTGGGTCGCCGCCCGGCTGAGCCTGAATCTCGCGCTCGTCCACGGCCAGGTCACACCGCTGTGGCCTCCGACCGGAATCGCGCTTGTGTCCATCCTCGTGCTCGGTCGTGGCGTTGCGCCGGCGATCGCGCTGGCCGCATTTGCCGTCAACCTGCCGCTTGGCCCGTCGCCACTCGGAGCTGCTTTTATCGCTTTGGGCAACACATTGGCTCCCTTGGTTTCGGCCGAGCTGCTGGGGCGGGCGGGTTTTCGCCTCGAGCTGGACCGCTTGCGGGACGCCGTGGCGCTCATCGCGCTTGGAGGCCTGGCCGGGATGACGGTAAGCGCGAGCGTTGGGACCTCGGTGCTCGTCCTGTCCGGCGCGGTACCGGCGAGCAACTTCGTGGCGACCTGGGCGGTCTGGTGGACCGGCGATGCAATGGGCGTCCTTCTGGTCGCGCCATTCCTGTTGAGCCTGCTGCCCCACAACGGGACGCGCCCGCTGGGATGGAGAGGCGCAGTCGAGGTTGCGATCCTGGCGGGTGGCGTCGGTTTGGTGACGTACATCCTCTTCCAGAATCGTTTTCGGCTCGAATACCTGGTCCTGCCGCTGATCATGGCCGCGGCGTGGCGATTCCGCCTCCGCGGAGCCGCGCCGGCAGCGCTCGTCGCGTCGATCGTCGCCATCTGGGCCGCGGTGAACGGCAACGGGCCTTTCGTTCACGAGACCCTGCTCGAGAAGATGGTCACGCTGCAGTCCTTCAACGTGAGCCTGAGCCTTGCTTCCTTCCTGCTCGCCTCGTTCGTCGACGCGCGCGAGCAGAAAGAGGAGATGTCGCGCCTGTACCAGTCCGCCAACCTCGCCATAGCGGCCAAAACAGACGCCATCAACGTGGCCGCCCACGAGCTGGGTGCGCCGCTTGCGGTTCTGACCAGCTACCTCGCGCTCCTCGCCGATGGCAAGCTTGGAGCCGCACCGGCCAGGTGGATTGACGTCCTCAACGTGATGGCAGACAAGGCCTGGCACGTGAATCGGATCATGGGCGACCTGCTGGAGTCCGCCCGCATCGAGGCGCACCCGTTGACGTCCAGCCGCAGCACCGTGGATCTTCAAGACGTCGTCCTCAAGGCCGTGGACAGGGCGCGCCCGCGGGCGGAGCTGAATGGGGCGGAGGTAGTGACCTCACTCGGTGCGGAACCCGTTCATGTGGATGCCGACCCGCTGCAGCTGGGTCGCATCCTCGACAACCTCATCAACAACGGTCTCACTTATGCCGCGCGGCCGCCCCGCTTGAGGGTCAGCGTGACCATGAACACCGAACGGGCCGTCGTCCATGTGATCGACAATGGCGTCGGAATGTCCGAGATCGAGCGCGCTCGTGTTTTCCGCCCGTTCCATAGGGGCAACGATCCCGCCTTCGGCAGCGTCCCCGGTTCTGGTCTTGGTCTGTACGTGAGCCGGCTGCTCGCGGAGGCAAACAAGGGTGAGCTGACGCTCGAGCGGACGGAGGTGGGCCTGGGGACCAGCTTCGCCCTCAACCTGCCGCTGGCGAGGCTGGAACCGGCCTAAGAGAGGTGACAGACGGGCGGCGGTGTCCGTGGGCCGATAGCTCGCCGGCCATGGGCGACTATCACGATCACGAGTGGGGCGTCCCCTCACACGACGACCGCCACATCTTCGAGTTGCTGATCCTCGAAGGCGCCCAGAGCGGCCTGTCGTGGGCCACGATCCTCAACCGGCGCGACGGCTATCGCCGTGCGTTTGCATCTTTCGACCCGGCGAAGGTCGCGGCGTTCAGCGACAGCCGGCTCGAAAAGCTGCGCGAGGACACGGGGATCATCCGGAACCGGCTGAAGATTTACGCCGCCCGCACCAACGCGCAGGCCTTCGTCAAGGTGCAGGCCGAATTCGGTTCGTTCGCAACATACCTGTGGAGCTGGGTCGACGGCACCAGGATCGTCAACCACCCACGCACACTGTCCGACCTGCACCCGACGACCGCGCTGTCAGATCGGTTGAGCAAGGACCTCAAGCGCCGCGGCTTCACGTTCGTTGGATCGACCATCGTCTATTCGCTTCTCCAGTCCGTCGGCGTGGTCGACGACCACATCGTGAGCTGCCCGTTCAAACGAGACTGAGGTGACCAGCCGAGAGATCAGGCCCGGCAGACCGGACAGTCGCCTCTCAAGACCATGGGGATGGGGTGATCGTCTGACGAACCATGTCGGCGTCGATGCCCGGGTTGGTCAGCATATGGCCGGCCAACGCATCTCGAACGGATACACGGGAATACCCTCGATATAAGCGTAATTCCGCCGAGATCAGTGACTCGCCGGCTGTCGCTCGTACAGCGACGCGATCGCGCCCATGTCCAGGGTGCCCACCGACTGGGAAGCGCGTTCGAAGAGCTCCGCTGTCGCGCGCGTGATCGGGGTCGTAGCCCCGCTTCGCTTGTACAGGTCGAGCGCCAGCCGAAGGTCCTTGACGGCATCGCGCAGCGCGAAGCTCACCGGTTCGTAGCGGTGCTCGAGAAACGCGGCCTTGCGCCCGTTTAGAACCGGCGCCATGCGGCTCAGCACCCAGAAGACGTTCTCGGGATCCAGCCCGGCCGCCCTCCCTGCCGCCATGAGCTCTGCCGCCAACGTGGTGACGCCGGCCAGCATGCTGTTGGCCACGAGCTTCAACGAGGCGGCACTGCCGATCTCGCCCACGCGACGGACTTCACCAAGGTCCTGGAGCACCGGGTGAGCCCGCTCGATGGCCGCCTCGGTGCCGGCCGCAAAGATGATGAGAGTGCCGGACTCGACGGCGCCGATGCTGCCCAGGACCGGCGCCTCGACAAACTGCGCTCCCGCGCGTTCGATCAGCGGCGCGAGCTCCTTCGCGATGTCAGGACCCGAGGTGCTCATCTCGACGAAGATCTGGCTGTTCGCACCTTTCACCGCGCCGGCGTTGCCCAGGTAAGCGGCTCGCACCGCGTCGGCATCGGTGAGCATCGAAATCACGACGTCGACCTTCTGCGCCGCTTCCGCCGGAGTCGCGGCCACCTTGCCGATGCCAAGCGCCTCCGCGCGCTCCCGCGTGCGGTTCCACAGAGTCAGCTCGTGGCCCGCAGAGACGAGCCGCCGAGCCATCGCGCCACCCATCTTTCCAGTCCCGAGAATCGCGACCCGCATCACGAAACCTCCCTCACCGTGCCGTTGGCGCGGTGACCCCCTGCCGGCTCAGGACGTCACGCTACCGCAAGTCGGCTGGGCTGCGACGAGTAGATCTGGGGCGCGGCGCGTGTCTGCCTCTCCGTGGTTTTGATATGTTTTTCAGAGGGAGGTAGGGGTTTCCTCGTCGGAAACATCACTACCGGGGGTGGGGTACATGAGCGTCTTGCGAAGAGGCGTGTTCGCTGTCGTGGGCCTGGGATCCATCATTGCTGTCGCTGTCAGTGCGCCTGTCACTGTGCTCGGTGCCAACACACCTGGGTACAGCCTTGCCAACGTTGGCGCGTACGGCGGCGAGCCGTCGATCGTCTCCGACAGTCTCGGCCAGCTTTACGACACAACCCCGAGCGGGGGAACCATCGCCTACACGTCGACCAGCCACGGCAAGACGTGGACGCAGGTCGCGACCGCCGACCCGAACAGTGGTGACGACTGCCTTGCGACCGACCAGTCCAATGCGGTCTATCTTTGCAACCTCGCAGGCAGTCAAGGTGTCGCACCGCTCCAGGCCGATGTTTGGAAGTCAACGAACCACGGAAATACCTGGGCCCATGGCGCGGGCGCGATACCTCAATGCGCGACCAGCTGCTCTCCATTCGGCGTAGACCGTGATTGGGTCGATGCCAAGATCCTGCCGCCGGCCACGAATACCAGCCAGGCCGAGGTCGTGCTGATGTATCACGACTTCTACGGACCAAGCCAGATCTGGGTCAACGTCTCGCACGATGGCGGCGCGACTTTCGGCCCGCCGCAGGAGGTGCTTGCCAGTCCTGCCGTGACGCCGGGTGCGGTGAGCGGCACGCTGGTCGCTCAGGGCTACACGTTCTGCAACACAGTGCCTGCCGGCGTGCGGATCGTGCCGCCAGGCCTACCTCACGCGGGACGCATTTTCGTCGCATGGATCGCAGCCGACCTGGCGCAGAACGCAACCGGCTGCAACGTCAGCATGCTGCAGTCGTTTCACACGCTCTGGGTTTCCTATTCGGATGACGGCGGCGCGACATGGGTTCCGCAGCAGGCATTCGACGCGGGCATCGGCCACGACTCGTCGACACCGTTCGTGGCGTTCACGCTGGACGATCAGGGCAACCCTTACTTTGGATTCGCGATCAACCTTCACGCCAATCCCGCAACCTGCTCGGCCGAGTCAACCGCCGGCACAGTGCAGTCCGACACGTCCTGCGAATACGACATGTACGTGATCTGGTCGCGCAACGGGGGCTCGACATGGGACGGCGGGGGTGGGCTCATCCCCGGGAGCGCTGCGTCGCCCTACCGGGTGAGCCCGGCAAGCGAACGAGGCACGCATTTCTTCCCGGCCATCGCCGCTGGTGATCCGGGACAGGTCGATGTCGCCTATCTGCGCACCTCCGAGATTCTGCCGACGGACCCGTTTGGCAAAGCCGACCCCGGCGGCTGCGCCGGTCCCGGTCCGGCCAATGGCAACCCGACGACTTATCCACCGACCTGCAGCTGGAACCTCTACGCGGCGCAGTCTCTGAACCTGACCTCGAGCACCGCGAGCGCGACCTGGGCGATCACTCAGGTCACGGCCACGCCCATGCACATTGGTGACATCTGCAACCTCGGCATCGCATGCGTCGCCCCGAGCTCGAATCGCAACCTGCTCGACTTCATCTCAGAAACGCTCGACCAGCAGGGCTGCGCGCACATCGCATACGCCGACGACAACACGGTCAACAAGCTGCGCGCGGCCAACCAGACCTCGGGCCCGTGCGTGATCAAGCATGGGTGACGTGAGACAAGCGGACTAGACGAAACCGGACCGCTCGGGAGTGGCCCCGAGCGGTCGTCGTCCGATTACCCTGAGCCGGATGCAGCAGCCACCGGGAACACCGCCGCAGTGGTCGGCCGACGGCAAGTGGTGGTGGGATGGCACTCGGTGGTTGCCTAGCGACGACTTCATTGCGCGGCAGCTCCCCGGTTACGTGCCACAGCCTTCCGGTTATTTGCCGCCGCCCGTCTATGGAATGGCCCCGGCTGGAAGGTCATTGGCGCCATCCCCCGGCCTGCGGGCGTTCCTCCTGATAATGCTGTCTCTATCGACGATCCTCACAGGTTTGCTGACATTGTTTGGATTGATCGGGGAGACCTCTCCGACAAACGACTCGGGCACGACCGGAGTCGTACTCTTCACCGCCTTCATCATCATGTTCGCCGTGTCGGCCCTCGCCCTGGTCGCCGTTACCATCCGCGCGTCGTGGGCACAGCTCGCGGCCATCGCCGCCGGTGTGGTGGTCTCGCTGAGCTGTATCGGCCTGGTGCTTGGAATCCCGATCATCATCGCCGCGGCGCGAGCGCCGGACCTGAGCCGAGCCAGAGCGTGATCGATCCGAAGGACGTGGTTCTCGCGACCATGGGCGCAGCTGCCGCTCTGGCCGGATTCGTGCTCGTCTTCCTGGGGGTCATCATCGCCGCGTATCAGTCATATGCCGGCAACGCGCCAGCCGCGGTGGTGAGCCCTTTTCGGACCGCCGGCATGGCGCTGTTCGGCACCTTCGCCTTCAGCCTGGTGACGGTCCTGCTGTGCCTTCTGTGGCTCGTCCTGGGTGGGCCGATGTGGCTGTACGGGTTCACCCTGGCTCTCTTCGTCATCCAGCTGGTCGTCGTCTTTCTAGCGGCCGGCTGGACGACGCGCATGGTCTTGTGGCCGTAGCGATGGCCCTGACCCAGAAGAAGCTTCAGGACCTGACGGACGCTGGGCTCGTCGGCCTCCTCGAGAAGGACACTGCGCTGTGGCGCGCGAAGGCCAAGCACGCGTATAACGCAACACATGCGTTCATCAAGGAGATCCGGCCGGATGACGTGGTCAACCTGCTCGTCGCCGAGCTGGAGGTCGCTCCCGAGTTCAGGACATTCCTGGCCAAGAAGAAGCTCGCGCAGAAATACTGGTATGACTGGTTTGCGGAATTGATCGTCGACCATTTCTGGACCGAACTCTCAGGAGGCTAGACATGCAGCAGGACCCATCACGGCTGGCGAGGGAGTACATCGACGGCGCGCTCAAGACGCGTGCCAGCCTCGGGCGCTCGGCCAAGCCGAGCAAGGCGTCTTACGACCGCGCTGTGCGGCTGGCGCGGGAGGCCATGAAAGAGCTGCTCTCGCTCGCCCCGAAGACCGAACCCCGCCACTAGCCCTACGCCCGGGCCTTAACAACCGGGGTTCCGGATTCCGCGCCTTTGGCTCCAACGGTATGCGTGCAAATGCGAAATTCCGCATTTTTGGCACCAAACGGTCGCATCTAGCAGGTTGATGAAAAAAGGCCTCGGCACCATCAGTCACTGAACCGCTCAAAGAGGTCGCCCAAGGCCTCCCGACCTGCGATGGTTCCATCGCTTGTGAACCGCTCGACCTCTACCGAGCCATCTAGCATGAACTCGACCTTCCACTTTTGGCCGGGGACGCTGATCTCGACCATCACGGCGTCCGAGCGGACTGAGGTGAGGTGGTAGTGGATCTTGCGAGCATCGAGTTCTGCAAGGAAGTCGAGGAGTTCTGACAGTTCGGCAGATGCCATGGGCGAGAAGGTACTCGCTGGCACCGCCTCGCATGCGAGCGCGACTCTCTACACTGCCGGCAACTCGTCTCCACTTTGGTCCTTGCACACGTCCTCCAGGAGGCAACATGCGCGGCAGCACCACCCGCCCGATTTCGCTCCTTGCACTCACCCCTGACGAGCTCATCCCCGACGATCACCCCATCCGCCGCGTGAAGCCCTTCGTTGATGCCGCGCTGGCCGAATTGAGTCCAGCCTTTGATGCCATGTACGCGAGGGAGGGCAGGGCCTCGATCCCGTCCGAGCACCTCCTCAAGGCTGGCGTGCTGATGGCCTTCTATTCCATTCGCAGCGAGCGGCAATTCTGCTAGCGGCTGCAGTACGACCTGCTCTTCAAGTGGTTCCTCGACCTCAACATCGGGGACCCCTCCTTCGACCAGAGCACCTTCGCCAAGAATCGCGACCGGCTCCTCAAGCACGAGATCGGCCAGTGCTTCTTCGAAGCCGTGCTTGGACAGGCTCGCCAACTGCACCTGCTCTCGAACCAGCACTTCACCGTCGATGGCACCCTGTTGGAATCCTGGGCGGCGCTCAAGAGCCTGAAGCCCCGCCATCCCAACCTGGGCGGGCAGCGCAGGCACAAGCGTGGAGGCCGCAGACCGCCGCCGCCTGCATCCTCACCCACGTCCGGTGGTAGCCGGAACCCGGAGATCGACTTCCACGGCGAGAAGCGTGGCAACCTCACCCACGTATCCAGCACCGACGACGAGACGCTGCTGGCGCGAAAGGGAAACGGACGCGAAGCCAAGCTCAGCTTCGCCGGACACGTGCTCATGGAGAACCGCCACGGCCTGGCCGTGGATGTCTTGATCACCAAGGCGACCGGGACCGCCGAGCGCGAAGCCGGTATCGCGATGATCAAGAAGATCCGGCAGCGTCACCGCAGGCGTCGCCTCACACTCGGCGGCGACCAGGGGTACGACACCACTGACCTCGTGGAAGAGCTGCGCGGCCTCAATGTCACCCCGCACGTCGCCCAGAACGTGAACGCTCGGCGGAGTAGCCGCATCGACGGGCGCACCGTGAACCACGCCGGGTACGCCATCAGCCAGCGAGTCCGCAAGCGCGTCGAAGAGATCTTCGGCTGGCTCAAAGCCGTCGGCGGCTGACGCAAGCTGCGCTACATCGGGGTGAAACGCAATCAACTCTGGGCCCACCTCGCGACCGCAGCGTTCAACCTGGTCAGACTCGGGAACCTCGTGGCGGAGGCCGCGTAGGTGGCCAGCCGACGGACCTCCACGACCGCAATCGGTGCCAAAATCACCCCTCATCGAGGCTGCGCACTCTCTGAGTCGAGGCTCTGGGCGCTCACAGACGCTGGTCCGACGCCGTCCAGGCCAGTCAGTGGTCAGCCGGGTCGTTCTTCATCACCCTGCTAGAGCTCGCCGCGCACCAAAGCCGCCCCTGCCGCCAGCGCCGCCAGCTTCCCGAACGCCTTCGTGCGAGGCAGGTACTTCATCCCGCAGTCGGGCGCCAGGATGAGCCGCTCCGGCGGCACGAACCGCAGTGCCTCGCGGATTCGCCCCGCGACCACCTCCGCGGACTCCACCGGAGCGTCGTCGCCAAGGTCGATCACGCCGACGATCACTGTCTTCCCAGACAGGCTCTTCAGGACCGACAGGTCGACGTTCTGTTGCGCAGACTCCATCGAGATCTGCGCGGCGGCCACGTCCGCGAGCTCTTCGAGAAACGGATAGCCGGTGGGCCGCGAATGGACGATGTGCGCGTACCCGAAGCATGTGTGCAGCGCGGCGGTGCCTGTGATCCCCGCCAACGCGCGGTTGATCGCCGGCAACGCAAACCGCCTCGCCTTCTCGGCACGCGCCTGGAGGTACGGCTCATCGAGCTGGACCACATCGGCGCCCGCGGCGAACAGGTCCCGCACCTCCTCGTTGACAGCCGATGCCAGGGCCATGGCGAGCGCCTCTTCGTCGCCGTAGTAGTCGTCCTGCGCCTGCTGCGACATCGTGAACGGGCCCGGCAGCGTCGCCTTGATCGTGCGGGTCGTCGCTGCGCGCAGGAACTCCACGTCGCGCACCTCGACCGGCCGCGTGCGCCGGATCGGCCCAACCACGCGCGGCACGGGGTTGGGATGGCCGGTTCGGTCCAGCGCAGTGCCGGGATTGTCGAGATCCATACCTTCGAGCGCGGTCGCGAACCGGTTCGAGTAGCTCTCGCGGCGGATCTCGCCGTCGGTGATGATGTCGATGCCCGCGCGCTCCATATCGCGGATGGCGAGCAGGGTCGCGTCGTCCTGGGCCTGCTCAAGAAAATCCGGAGCGACCTTCCAGATCTCCAACGCCCGGGTGCGCGGCGGCAGCCGGCTGCCGAGCATCGCCCGGTCGACGAGCCAGTCCGGCTGGGGGTAGCTGCCGACTACCGTCGTCAACAGCGCGTTCTGCATCGTGCCAACCTTAAGGGACTCCGTGAAGACCCTCCACCTGAAGACGGTCGACGCATATATCGCTTTCGATTTCGAGTGCCCGACGAGCGCGGGCGGAACACGTCTCGCGCCAGACGTCACCGAGCGGGAAACCCAGCTCCTCGCGCGCGCCATGAGCTACAAGTTCGCCGTCCTCGAGACCAACTTCGGCGGCGCCAAAGGCGCGATCCGCGCCACGCCTGCCACGCGCGCCGACGCCGTCCGCCGGTATGTCGACGAGATCCGCCCGATGGTGCTCTCGACCAAGTTCCTGACCGCCACCGACCTCGGCACCCAGCCCGAAGACCTGAAGTCTCTGCCCGGAACCGACCAGGCCGACCTCATGCACACCGAATACATGGGCATGCCCCTCGACGCTTTTCTCACCGGCCTCGGGGTGGCGACTGCAGCCGAGACGGTTCTTGGCAATCTCGAGGGTCGGACGGCCGCCATTGAGGGGTTCGGCAAAGTCGGTGGCGCGACTGCCGTGGAGATGGCCAGGCGTGGAGCGCGCCTCATAGCTTTCTCGACCATCCACGGATCTGTGCAGCGGGCGTCGGGCTTTGACGTCAATGAGCTGCTCGACCTGCGCTCGCGATTCGGGGATCGATTGATCGAGCACGTGGGGGAGCCCGTGTTGCCCGTCGCCGATCTATTCACAGTCGAGGCGGACGTCCTCGTTCCGGGCGCTCGCATCGGCGTCATCGACGAGTCACGAGCTCGAGCGCTCAAGGCACGAGTGGTGGCGCCTGGGGCGAACGTGCCGTACACGGCCGCGGCGCTCGAGGTGCTTCGGGAGCGCGGCATCCCCGCCCTGGCCGACTTTGTGTGCAATTCGGGCGCCACCATCGGCTACGTGACCTCGGGCCTGCTCCGGGCGGACGAAGCGGTGGCCGCGGTGGAAAAGCGCGTTCGCGAGCTCACCAGGGAGAGCGTCAAAGACCCGAGGGGCCCGGTTGCGGGCGCCGCCCACCTCGCCGAGGCGCACCTGCGTACCTGGCTGGACCCGTCCCAGATGCCGGATGGGCCTGCCCTGGCTTGATTTGCGAGGAACCTTAGACTCCAACCGACGCATGACCTCGCACGCACCAGGACGACTCGCGGGCGACCAATGCGACCGCGACCCTATCTGGGACCGCGAGGTCGAAACCGAGGCCGCTGAGCCCGCCTTCGCCCGCGCGGCCGCTGCCTGGGAGAGGCAGTTCCCTTACCTCATGGAACGCTCGGGCTTCTACTCACGCAGGTTCCGCGAGGCCGGCGTCACGAGCACCAGGCTGTCGCTGAAGGACATCACGCGGCTTCCATTCAGCAGCAAGGCCGAGCTCAAGACGGCGATCGACGAGGCGCCCCCATTCGGGAGCAACCTCTGCGTGCCGCCGGCGCAGGTCAAGCGCGTGTACCAGACGAGCGGCACCACCGGCGCCCCCAGCGTGCTCGCCCTCAGCCGAACCGACATCGAGACCTGGACGGTGATCGGCACCCGCACGTATTTCGCCACCGGCATCCACGACCACAGCAGCGTGCTCACGACGTTTGGCGCCGGGCCGTTCGTGGCCGGCCACACGCACTTCGTCCTCTCGCGCATCGGCTGCAGGTCGGTCCCAGTCGCGCCCGGCGACACCGACCGCGTCGTCTTCGGCCTCAATGCGGGCCTCGCCGACACCCTTCTCTCGACGCCCTCGTTTGCCCAGTACCTCGCGAACAAGGTGGAAGCGTCAGAGCCAGGACAGATGGGAGAGATGACCCACATCGTCACCGGCGGCGAGCCAGGCGGCGGCATCCCCGCTATACGCGATCACATTCAGCGGGTGCTCGGCGTCACCGTCACCGAGGTGATGGGCATCGGCGACATCGCGCCGTCCTTGTTCGGGGAGTGCCCGGAGCAGCATGGGATGCATTTCTGCGGGGGCGGCCACGTCTGGGTGGAGCTTGTCGACCCCGACTCTCGGGATCCAATAACCATCGAAGCCGGCGCGGTCGGCGAGCTCGCCTACACGCACCTCACGCGCGAAGCGATGCCGGTGGTGCGCTTTCTCGGCGGGGACATCGTCAGGATCGAGGGCGCGCCTTGTGAATGCGGTAGGGCGACGTTCCGCATGCGGGTCATCGGACGGCGCGACGACATGTTCATCGTGCGCGGCGTCAACGTGTACCCCTCCGCCATCCTCGCCGTCGTCGGGAACTTCCGGCCGCGGGTAACGGGCCGCGCCCGCGTGATACGGAAGACCGGGGACGTGAGCGTCACGCCCCCCGTGTCGATCGAGGTCGAGGTGCCGGACGGGCGCGATGGCGATGGCAGGCTGCAGGCGGAGATCGAGGATGCCATCCACAGGACCCTGATCTTCCGCGCCAAGGTCGACCTGGTTCCCGAACAGACCTTCGGCGAGAGCGGCTACAAGACAAAGCTGACGGTCGAGCGGCCGTGAGTCGCAAGCGGCTGAAGTCGGACCTCGGCTGGAGCACCCAGGACCGCATCGTGGTGCGCGGCCACGACCTGGTCGAGCTCATCGGCCGCACCTCGCTGGGTGACTTCGCCTTTCTCGAGCTGAAGGGCCGCTTGCCGACGCCGCAAGAGTCCGTCGTCTTCAACGCGATCGCGGTCACCCTGGTCGAGCACGGCATGACGCCCAGCGCCATCGCCGCGCGTCTCACTTACTTCGGCGCACCCGAGTCTCTCCAGGCGGCAGTGGCCGCCGGCCTTCTCGGCATGGGATCCCGATTTGGCGGCTCGATCGAGGAAGCCGCGCGCACGCTGGAAGAGGCGCTCGCCTCCGGCGGGCCGGACGCGGACCTGCTCGAGCTGGCCCGCGGTGTCGTCGCCACGTACCAGAAGACAAAGCAGCCCATCGCCGGGCTCGGCCATCCGATCCACAAGCCGGTCGATCCGCGCACGGTGCGCCTGTTCGCGATCGCGGAGGAGAATGGCTTCAAGGGTCGTCACGTCGAGCTCATGCAGCTCATCTCCGAGGAGGCCGGCCGCGCCTACCGCCGCGAGCTGCCTGTGAACGCGACTGGCGCGATCGGCGCCATTCTGGGCGAGCTCGAAATCCCCTGGCAGGTCGGGCGAGGGATCGCCGTGATGGCCAGGGCGATCGGCCTCGTGGCTCACATCCAGGAAGAGGCCGGCGAGCCGCTGGCGGCCGAGATCTGGAGCCGGGTGGAAGACGAAGCCTCGGAGCACAGTCGCCACAAATAGTTGCGGGAGCAGGTATTCCAGGTACGGACTAACATAGGTTTCCTTCGTCCGGCCGGCTGGTAGGAGGCGATGACTTTGCCCGCCAACGTTCCCGGAATTCACCACGTCACCTGCATCACCGGCGACGTTCAGAAGAACGTCGACTTCTACGTAGGCGTGCTCGGCCTTCGCTTCATCAAAAAAACCGTCAACTTCGACGTCCCCGACACGTACCACATCTACTTCGGCGACTATCTGGGCACGCCGGGCAGCGCAATGACCTTCTTCGGCTGGCCGCACCTGCCGTGGCGGCCGGCAGGTAGTGGGCAGGTGACCGTGGTCTCGTTCGCGGTTCCGGCCCGCTCGCTCGCGTACTGGTCTGGGCGCCTTCGCGAGCTTGGCGTGGAGTTCACGCGCGCCACCCGCTTCGGGGTCGACACAGTGGTTCTCAAGGACTTCGACGGCATCCAGGTCGAGCTCGCCGGGGAGGCGTCCGACGAGCGTTGGAAGCCGTGGCCCGACGGCCCGGTCGATCCCCACCACGCGATCCGCAGCTTCCATTCGGTCACATTGACCGAGGAGTCGGACGAGGCCACCATCCACTTCCTGACCGACACGATGGGTTTTCGCAAGGTGGCGTCAGAGGGCAACCGGACGCGTTTCGAAACCGGCGCCGGCGGCCCGAGCTCGATGCTCGACGTGCTCGATGCGCCGGAGGCGCCGGCGGGGGAGGAGGCGGTCGGCACCGTCCATCACGTGGCATGGCGCGCGAGCAACGACGCCCACGAGCTGGACTGGCGCGAGGTGCTGGTCAAGGCCGGCCGGAACGTGACTCCGGTGATCGAGCGCAAGTACTTCCGCTCGATTTACTTTCGCGAGCCGGGCGGCGTGCTGTTCGAGATCGCCACCGACCAGCCAGGTTTCACCGTCGACGAGCCGGCCGACGCGCTTGGCTCGTCCCTGCAGCTGCCGCCCCAGTACGAAGGGCGGCGCGAGAACCTCAAGTTCAACCTGCCGCCCATCGTCGTACCGACCACCGCGGCGCGCGGCGCAGGACACTAGGAATTCGGGTGGTCGCCAATACAGACCTCGGGAGGGGAATCAGCTGATGAGCACAGCAGTGATCGCACCGGTCAACCCGATGTCGGCCGAAGGCAAGGAGACGGTCATGAATGTCATGCGCCGCGACCGCGCCAACTTCACGCGCCTGGTGTCCGATCCCAAGAACTGGAACGTGATGACACGCTGTACGGGGTGGGAGACGCGCGACCTGGTCGGCCACATGATCGACGTCATGGAGGGTTACTTCAAGAACTGGGACGCGGCCACGGCGGGCAAAGACGGCACCGCGCTCGGCCTGCCGGTGATGGGCGAGACCCTCAACGACCACGCCCTCGACTTCCGCAAGCTGCCGCGCGAAGAGGCGCTCGCGCGCTTCAAGAAGGACGCGGAGAAGCTCGATGGAATCCTGGAGGCGTTAACCCCCGACCAGTGGACCGGTTTCATGGTTTACCACCCGTTCGCGGGACCTGTCCCCGCCGGCTTCTACGGCACTTTCCAGATCATGGACTACGGCGTTCACCCTTACGACATCGAGTACGGCCTCGGGAACAAGCTGGCGACCATCGACGAGGCGACCGCCGGGCTGATCCTGCCCTACTCCTTCATCTTCTGGATGTATACGGTCGACCAGAAGGTGGCTGCCGGCGTGGACGCTCAGTACGGAATCGAAACGGAAGGCCCTTGGGGTGGCAAATGGAGGGCGACTATCAAGGACGGCAAGTGGTCTTCCGAAACTGAGAAGGGCACCTTCGAGGGGTGTGATGCGCTGTTCCACTTCGACAGCGCAGCTGATCATGTGTTGACCTTCTTCGGCCGATTCCCGGGTGGCTCGGCGACCGGCGACCCGGAGGTCATCCGGAAAGTGCGCCACCTCTTCTTCTCGTTCTGATCCGCAGCACTGTCTGGGCCCTCTCACTTACCGGCCCGCCGAGCGGGGAGGCGGAGTGGGGGGGCCCAATCGTTCATGAGCTGGCGCCTGGTGACGCGTCTGAAACCGCATCCGTCATGCAGATCGATCGCGACATCCTCGACGCGCGAATCGCCAGGGGATGCCGCTGCTTCGTTGCCCGGGAAGACGACGAAGTAGTCGCGTTCGGGTGGCTGACCACACGCACCGAGTGGATCGGCGAGCTAGAGCTCGAGATCAACCCAGGCGAGCGTGAGGCTTACATCTGGAACTGCGCCACTCACCCTGACCACCGTCGCCAGGGATTCTTTCGCGCCATCGTGAACGGCATCACCGCCCAGGCGCGGCGAGAGGGCCTGCGCCGATTGTGGATCGGGACGATCGACATTCCCCCTGCCAAGGCGGTCGCGGACGCCGGTTTCGTGCCCGCGCTTCGTTTCACAACGGTTTGGCTTTCGGGCATCAGGTGGCTGCGTGTCCGGAGCGCCGACCAATCGGACCCATCCGTACAGATGGCCGCCCGCGAGGTGCTGGCGATCGCAGGCCGGCCGCTCCGCATCGGCGCTGCGATGAAGCGAGCCGAGCGGCGTCGCCACTGACCTAACCTTTCCCCTTCTTCACAGAGCGGCCAGGTAGATCTCCAGTAAGTCCTCGGCCGGGTAGCGTCCGGCGAGCTCGCCAGCGGCCCGCCGCAGCTCCGGCTCGCCGATCCCGTACTCGGCGATGTGCTGTGGAAGACCCAAAGACGCGATCAAATCTGTAACCGCTGCGACTGCGCTGTCGACATCGCCGCCTTTGCCGTTACCGAACTCCATGCCGGCCAGCAAGTCTCCCTTCCCGTTGTACCCGAGATAACGCATCACGTGCGGCATCAGCAGGCAAGACGTGACCCCATGGGGGATGTTATGGCGTGCGCCGATTTGCTTGCCCATCATGTGGCTCAGCCCGCCGGCAGACGCGGCCGGCAGTGTGAACGAAAACCACGCGGCGAGCTGGCTCTCGGTGCGTACAGGGAGGTCGCTCGGCAGCGCCCTGGTGCGGGGCAGTGTCTCGGGCAGCGCCCGGATCGCGCGCAGCGCAAGCGTGTCCGAAAACGGATGGAGGCCGTCGGCAAGGATGCCCTCGACCGCATGGTCGAGCGCCCTGATCCCAGACGAAAGCCACAACGTCATCGGCGTCGCCAGCGTGAGCTCGGCGTCGTAGATCACCGAGTCGAGCAGAAGCCGCACGTCGCGCATGCCGGCCTTGTCGCCTGCCGCGTCTGTATAGCCGGCGCCTCCGGCAAGCTCCGCGGCGGACAGGGTGGTGGGGATGGCGATGTGGGGGAGACCTCGATACGCAAGCCCGTGACGGTCGGCGAGCCTGACCGCAATCACCTTGCCGGAGTCGATGGCGCTCCCGCCGCCGAAGCTCACGATGCCGTCCACGCCGATCTCGGTCGTGTGCTCGACAGCAACGTCGATCTCTGCCATCGGCGCGTGCGCGCCGATGACTTCGGTGGTGAGCGCCTCGGCGTCGCGGAGGGCGCCCCGCACACGGACCAGCAGCTTCTCCTCCGCTACGAGCGATCGATTGGTGACGAGCGCAACTCGCCTGACCTGCAGCCGTTTCAGCTCATGCTCCAGCTGGACAAGCGAGCCCGGGCCCCAGTGAATGGCCCGGGGGTTCGCGTAGCTGAACGAGCCGATGTCAGGCGTCACGTCGGGCAATAGGTTACTTTCGGCAGCGCCAACATGCCCGGTCCGCATCAAGGTCAACCCGTCCTCGAGTCCGGAGAATCGCTCGACCGAGCGCGCGCAGCAATGATCCTCACGCACGGCCGCGGAGCAAGCGCGGCCGACATCATGACCATCGCGGCGGAGGTGATGTTTCCCGGCGTCGCGTACCTCGCGCCACAGGCAGCCGGCTCAACCTGGTACCCGAACCCTTTCACAGCGCCGCTCGAAGCCAACGAACCTTACTTGAGCTCGGCGCTGGAGGTGTTGTCGACACTGCTCGGGCGGGTCATGAAGACGATCCCGGCCGATCGTGTGGTTTTGCTCGGCTTCTCACAGGGCGCGTGCCTTACCCTGGAATTCACCGCACGCAACGCGCGCAAATATGGCGGCGTGGTCGGTCTGAGCGGTGGCTTGATCGGACCCGACGGCACTCCGCGCGATTACCCGGGTAACTTCGAGCAGACATCTTTGTTCATCGGCTGCAGCGACGTCGATCCGCACATCAGAAAGGATCGCGTCACCGAGGCGGCGCAGGTTTTCGAGCGCATGGGCGCAGCGGTAACCATGAAGCTGTATCCCGGGATGGGCCATACCGTCAACGAGGACGAGATCGAGCACGTCCGGCGGATCGTGAAAGGCGTCGCGACCTAGGTTTTTTTCTCGTCCTCTTCGGCCTCTTCGCCATGCTCGACGATATCGCCGGTCTTGAAGAGGACGTCCTTGAGGACGATCTGCCATTTGGGCTTCCTGCGGGACAGGAACTCCAGCGCCATCGCGAAGTGCTTGAACTCCTCCTCCTGTGCGTCCTCCATGATCGCCCGCGCCTGCGCATCTCGCTCGAGCGACATCCGCTGCTCGTACCACCCGATCGCCTCCGCCTCCTCCTGCAGCGATGCAGCCATGCGAGCAAAGGTCCTCGCCTCCTGCGTCAGCTCCCCCGGCGGTTCGTGATACTGCTCTGTTCCCATTTGTTGAATTTACTGCTGGAAAGGTGGCGCTGCGCGGGCCTCCGCGAGCTCGCATGCGTCCGCGTACACGCTGACCGCGTAGTCGAAGTCCATCCGTTTACCGCCCCAAAGCGACCACGGCGTCAGCGGACCGATATCCGGACTCGTTTCCAGCACCACCGGATCCCGCGGCGGCGGTTTGATCGGATGGCCGTCGCTCGTCTCGAAGACGAAGCCATCGGGTGTCTTCCGGATCTCAAAGGCGCCGGCGTGGTGGCGCCGGTGATGGAAGCCGCACAACAGCAAGAGGTTCGCGAGATTGGTCTGGCCGCCCTGTGCCCAATGCTCGTGGTGATGAGCCTCGGTGCGGGTAGCGGGCACGCCGCAGCCGGGAAACAGGCAGAAGCGGTCTCGCACATGGAGTGCTAAACGCAGCCGGTCGGTGACCAGGCGCTGCTTGCGGCCGACGTCGATCGGCACACCGTCGCGCTCGGT
>WNGP01001310.1_pt1 | contig 20384 bp, 18 predicted proteins | sample 5407671 | NCBI WGS metagenome assembly WNGP01 (sample SAMN13153381, study PRJNA577476) | soil metagenome | isolation source: 40 cm soil or saprolite under Garry oak tree replicate 2 | place: USA:California | collected 2016-06-15 | reverse complement strand
GGCACCACCGATCGCCTGACGATTGCTCGCTTGGAACAGGTCGCTGCCGTCCTGCAATCCGACATGATGTAGCTCACTTTACCTGAGCCGGTTCCATGCGGATGTCTTCCTCTCTCTTTCAAAAAGTGCGGTTGTAGTGCATATGTGTGGAGTGAACCCGAGTGACCAGACCACACATGAAGTCAAAAATGTGGGAGACTGGTATCAAAGGATACCCAAGGAGAAATCAGATGAGCGGAAGGGTTCACAGCCGAGAATTCAAATGAACGGGAGTGCGTCAGCTGGCCAATGGAGAAAAACGCTCAGCCCAGATTTGCCGTGAGCATCATCTGGCTTCGAGTGTGGTCTCACGCTGGCGAAATGAGGATGATCAGCGTGGAGAAGAGGCCTTTTTGCCTCCAGTCACATCGCAAGCTCCCTCAGCAGAAGCCAAGATTGCCGAGTTGGAACGCTTTTGTGGACAATGAGCGTTGGAGAATGCATTGCTAAAAAAAGCGTTGGGCAAGCTCCCCTTCAACAGCGGCATGCAGTGATTGAGCAGGCATGTCAGGAGGAGCAGCCCCTTTCTCTGCGTCATCTCTGCAAGCTGGGGCCGCGTCAATCGCGCCTGGTACTCTACCAGGCAACACGTCTTCGTCGAGCCATCCAAGCGGACTGAGGAGGTGGCATGACGTGAGAGGATAGAACAGATTATTCTGGATTTTCCAGGCTATGGCTATCGGCGGGTGACTCATGCGTTGCAGCGAGAGAGGGTCGGAACTATTTCATATGTAAAAGTTGAGTATTGATGGATTTCGCCTTTTCGAGAGTCTGCACGTTTAAAAGGATATCAATCAAGGTATTGCGGTGAGCAACCGAGCGGCCATTACGGACGTGTGGGCGCTCAATGCCTTTGGCCTGCGCCTGACTGTTGATGCGCTCAGCAGAGGTGCGCTGGTTAGAGATGGCGTGGTAAAGCGGGCCGTCACGGTCGAGGGTGACACGCCTCTGCCCGCCCCGTTCCCAGTTGACATCTTTGACACAGCCACGGCCTTTGAGAAATTGCTCGTGGGGGCAGGTTTGCCCGGTTTTTTCGGGAAAGAGCAAGGGACAGCGGAAGCGCTGGGCGCGAGAGCCGTTGGGATGCTTGAACTGGAAGTGCGCCGTCATCGGCAGCTTTTCAGGGCAGAGCGGAGTGCCGTCGGCCTGTCGTTCATAGAGCCGGTGGGCGTGCTGGTTGAGTGGAATGGCCGCGATGCCGCCATGCAAGAGGGCTCGCTGGTAAATGTACCAGGCCTCAAAGGCGGCGTCAGCGGTGACATTGGTGGGAGAGGCATGCAAGGCGAGCACGGTTTGATCGTACAAGCGGCGAAAGGAGGTGACATCGCCTTCGTTGAAGGGTTGGCTGAACTCAGCCAGCACGACATCGCCGTAGACGGGATCGGTGCAAGCCGCGACGCCGGAGCCATAGCCGAAGAGGCTGACCTTTTTTTCTTTGGTCGAGCCATCAGCCTGGACTTGATGGCTGCTCTTTTTGACGCCCAGGCGACAATCGGGATCGCCTTTGGGGATGTGAGTGACATCGAAGCGGCCTTTGACTTAGACCTGATCGTTGTTCTCACGTACCCAGGCAAAAATGTGCTTGACATCAAAGGCGACCGTTTCCCCCAGGCCGGGGATTTCCTGCTGCAAGGCTTGAACGCTTTGCACCAGCAGGCGTTGGAAGAGGGCCTCATCGAAGTGCTGCAATTGGGCACGCAGCCAGTGATCGCTAGGCACGGTGCGCTCGACATCAAAGCCGTAAGGGGAGGTCATGGCCATGGGAGTGGTGGTCAGAGGGCGAAAGCCCAATTCAAGCACGAGCCAGGGATGGCGCAGCAGAAAGAGGCGCAACTGCGTGCGGTGGATGAGACCTTCGGCGAGGCTGACAAGAAAGGCCTTGAGGGAAGCACTGCTGGGATGCGGACGCGGACCGCGCTTGTGACGAGTGGCATCCTGCTCATCGATCTGGGTCCAATCGAGGTGGGCAAAGAAAGCGCGATAGTGCTGAACCACGGGGTCAGCTTCGCGCAAACAGGAAAGCGTGTACTGGTCAAGAAGTCGGGGTTCTGCTATCATACGGGCAAGCTCCTTCTTCAAAGTTCGTGTAAGATTGATAAGAGAACTTTGTCTCAGGAGCTTGCCTCTTGTCAAGTGCAGCTCGTTGCCTGTCTTTCTGGTTAGAGCGCTTTTTCAGCTTTTGCCGTTATTAATTGTTCCGACCCTCTTTATGAGGGTCTGAAATCCTGTAATGAAACGCTATATTTCTGCTATACTTTTTCATACGAGGTCGATATACTTGCTCCATTGCAAGGGAGGAGATGAAATGGCGACGACCCAGCAAGCCTATCTACCACACTTCATCAATCCAGCATAAGGAGTTCGTATGGCTGATATTGTTCCGTATTTAGAGCGTATCCGTGCCCACTTTGAGCTTCCCGAAACGCGGGAAGCCTTTCGGGGCTTTGCCAGAACTATTCAGTTCATTATTACCGATCTTCGGCGTAATTTTGTGTTGAGCATTGCTCAAGATGGAAGTGCGACACTGACAGAAGAGACACTTCCTCAGCCGGATATAACTTTCACTACCAGCAGTGATACGCTGGCCGGCATACTTGATGGGACCGTGAATCCGCAGCTTGCCTTGATTACCCGTAAGCTCAAAGTCTCCGGTAAAATGGAGGATCTCGCGAAATTGCAGAAATTGTTGTGAGTACTGATTTATGGATTCACATAGTTCCAAAAACTCTAGCGTTCTTTTGACCGCTTGCTTTTTTGGGTTCAGCTACGCCTGTTTACAAACCAACTGACTAGGCGGCAGGTCACACTACGGGCAACCTATCACATGACGAGGGAAACCCGTGTCAGATGGATGACACAGCAGCCGAGGACTTCCCTCGCTTCCTGCGTTTCACTGGACTGGTGGTTCCCATGCCTTGTTGCTGTTTCCATGCCTCATGACGCTGCATAAGCACGGCTTTGATGGCTGTTCGGTCACGGCACGCGCGCAATTGCCTATCCCCAACGCGCCGGGAAAGATTCACCGAGGCATTGTAGTCAGCATGGGCCTCGAACCCGCACACCCGGCAGTGGAACGTCCGCTGATCCGGTCTGTTTTTGCGGTCCGTATAATGGCACACGCTGCACTCCTGGGAACTGTACGCGCTGATGACCGGGGTTGCCTTCACCCCACGTTTCTGACTGTTCCAGAGAATCTGCTGTGGAATATGTCCTAAATGGGACGCCCGTAAATAGGCATTTTGTGCTCGTGCCTTGAACCGCATCGAAGCCACCGATAACGCTTCATAGGCGAACTGGACGCCCTGGTGCTCTGGCTCCGCAAAACACTGATTCACCGCGTGGTTGATCTCGTGCTTCACATGCCGAATGAGTCTCTGCCCGGTCCGACTGCTCGCCGAGGGCAGGTGCTTCACGCCTTTTTTCTTCAAGCAGGCGCGCAATTTGGCTTTACGTCGGCGCTTGGCATGATCTCGCTTATGACGGGCTCGTAGGTTTTTGTGGAACGATCCGTACTGCTTACCAGTGCTGGTCGTCACGAAATTGGCAATGCCCACATCAATGCCTACCACAGGGGCACCTGCTACGGTCTCTTGAGTGACTTCCTCATCATAGGAGAGCGTGAGCCACCACACGCCGTCCCGCTTATTGAGTTGCACGCTGCTGTTGAGCTTCTTCCCCTGCTGGGTCTTTGGGTCCGTGAGGGCGCGCTTGTGATACACAGCGAGTTTGACGGGCACCTGGATCGGCTGACCTTTCTCAAGTGTGCTGATGGTCAGCCAGTAATCATAGGTCGAATCACGGGACTCTTCCAATTTGACCACATTCACATTGGCCTGAATACAGGGTTCGCGCAGGGTGGGCACGTTCCATTCACGAAACTCGGGCGCTTTGGCTTGTGCAGGAAGCTGCCCATCCGCTTGTTGTTTCTGGTAGCGCTTCAGATCATCCCGATACTGCTGAGAGGCGGTGCTCCGATTGGAGCGCCACGACCGGGCAATGCCTGCCGCTTGCATGATGGCGACCCGATGCCAGCGTTCTGAGAGGGGCGTCTGATAGAGTGGGTCACGCAGTTTGTTGGGGGACTCGGTGGTACAAAAGAGCGTGACGTACGCCTGGCAGAGCGCCAGATAGACTGGGGCCAACGCGTCGAGGGCCGCCAGTTTCCCTGGATTGACCTCGACCAGCCGGATATGGGTCACGGCTCGCGTGACCGGGTACGGCTCTCCCGCAGTGGGGCGCTTCTTTTTCTTGCGTTGCTTGCTCTTCTCGTTCATCAATGAGACCCTTCTGCTTACCTAACGAGAGGTCGTTCACGCGCATCCGAGGAACGGGCGAAGCAAGTGCCCGTTCCCTCCTCTCACGAATCTTTTCTTTTCCATGACTTGCAAAGCGGTTATCTGTTCGGCTGCAACCAGGTTCTTGAACGTCTGCTAAAGGGGGGTCTGTACCAATTTCTTTGTTTTTTAGGAGAGGAGTTTCAAGAAGGGGTGTTCGGGAGTAAAATCCTGCAATAGATCGCCATAAAAATCTATAAAACGCTCTAGTTTCAAACACTAGTTTCAATACTACTCTCCAAAGGCTTACTGTTCGTGATCAGCTTGTCTGATTATACCTCCGTTATTTGGTATGATGTCCGATAACACACGCAGATATCTCAAATGAATAAGTGACGGGCTGGCAGATACGTTTGCTCATAGATCGTGTTGTAGATCTCGACCGCCTCTGCGCCAGGCTCATAGGTCTGAACTGTATGCCGGACCGAAGAGGCTGCTTCCTCGCCTGAGCGAAATATATTCGCACCCATGCCCGCGAGCAATGCTGCACCTGTAGCTGCTGCCTCAGTAATTTGGGGTACTTTGAGCGGGCAACCGGTTATTTCCGCTTTGATCTGTAACAATAGTCTAGCTTGAGTAGCGCCGCCAATCACAGTGATTTCGGGGTGAGGTGGTGCGATGCCCAGGTTACAGAGCATCTCTGTATTATCGCGCAGCCAGAAAGCGAGACCCTCTATCAACGCCCGCACCAGTTCTGGACGGTTGTGAGAAGGTGTCAGGCCAAGAATAGCGCCGCGTGCCGAGCTTTTTCCATATGGAGTGCCGGAACCAAGAAAGGAGGGCAAAATGATAGCACCACGGGCGCCAGGGGGTATCTCCGCGGCTTCACGTAGTGCCTGGGTATAGTTCTCCTGGGAAACGGTCCCTTGTTTTCCCTGACCATAGAGCAATGTAACAATCCATTCAAGGGCACCTCCGGCGGAGTTCAACGCACCAAGGGTGACGTAGGTATGCTGTACGACATATGCATAACTGTTGCAGCCAGCCGCCAATAGTTCGGGACTGGGACGAAATGCATCGCTGACTGCCATGATAACGCTAGCTGTACCTATTGACTCCAGCAGATGGCCTGCCTGTGTCACTCCTACTGCTAGCGCGCCGCAGAGATGATCATGTCCACCTGTACTCACAATTGTCTGTTGTGGTAAGCCGGTCTGCTCAGCAACTTCTTTGCTCACGGTACCAATGGCGGTTCCACTGGGAAAGGCAGGTGGGAACCACGCTGCAGGAAGACCTGCCTGCTCGAGGAGTGGTTCTGACCAGGTGAGCGTACGTTGATCAAAGAGCATAGTGCGTGAAGCAATGCTATAATCGGTAGCAAAGCTCCCGCTCAGTTTCCACAACACAAAATCTTCAATGCTTAACCAGTGGTGGATACGTGCAATTACCTGCGGAACGTGATTACGTAGCCAGAGCAGCTTATTCACGCCATACGTTGGGCGTGGAATATGTCCAGTAATGGTAAAGATGCGCTCTCGACCGGCGATGTTCTCCCACCACTGTGCCTCCGCGACTGTACGCTGGTCATACCAGGCAATGGCAGCGTGCAATACGTTTCCATCGGCATCCACGGGAAATGCTGACTCCCCCATGCTAGCAACTGAGATGGCATGGATGCGTTCAGGTCGATCACACTGCTGAACGGCAGCTTGAATGCTCTGAAGGACTGTTCCCCATACATCTTCTGCGTCAAATTCGCTCCATTCCGGCACTGGATGGCGTACTATGGTGTGGCTGCTGCCGACAGCACGGATACGCCCCGTTTCCACATCGAAAATGACAGTCTTGGTATTCGTTGTGCCAACATCGATGCCAACGAGGTACATACTAACACCCCTTCTTATGCTTATGCTCACCGTGTGAAGATGAGAGCTTTTTCTCCGCGTACACCTTTTTAACACCATGTGTCACGGTTTGCTGATGTAGATTACCTGCTTTCATGCAAAATGTGCAGTGCGTCATCCACATTGACATCCCGGTGAACAAGAGCCACCAGAGCTTGTGTCATAGCTGCGGGGGACGCGGATTGCCAGACGTTGCGACCAATAACGACACCGGCAGCACCCGCATCCAAAGCGCTACGAATAGAAGCCAGGAATTCCTGGTCGCTATACGTTTTCGGACCACCTAATACCAGTACTGGCACATAGCACGAGTGGATGACCTTCCTAAAGCGTTCACATTCACCTGTATAGAAGGTTTTTACAATATCGGCTCCGTTTTCCGCGGCCATGCGGCATGTATCTGCTACCGCATCTACTGCGCGAGCAGCAGGATGCTCCTCGAAACCATATGGCAAGGCCTCGGCCATGACAGGAATGTTCCAGCGATGTGCTTGTGCGGCCAGGCGAGGGAAATATATTGTCGAATTATGACCATTGACAATGCCTGGGAAATACATAGCAGCAGCAGCATCGGCTCCTGTTGAGAGAATGTCATCAATACTTATAATGAGTTCTCGTGGATGCTCCAAAAAAGGCGAAGTGGCGCCATCACAGCGTATCATCAAGCCGATATCTTTGAGCTGCTTACTATAATGCCGAGCAATACCGATGCTGGTGAGGATCGCGTCAGCGCCACCGGCTATCACTTGCTCCAGTACCTTCTCCGGGTTTTCAAACCCCGCCACAGCACCATCAGTAGTTCCGTGATCCATTGCAATGACCACGGATCGTCCATCGGCGCCAAAGAGTCGATGAAAGCGTCTCCCTAAAAGTTCACTCATACCCTATCCTTTTTCCTCTCTTTTTAAAGAACATGAGAATTAATAATTCCTGATGTACACCTGGTGAAAATACTGCCAAAGTACATCACGAGGGGGCAGTTCGTAGCTGAGATGTGCAATTGTCCCAACTGAGAAGGCGGTAGCTAACCGTCCGCAATCAGCCAGGCTCAACCCCTGTATTTGAGCTGTAACGAGACCGGCGACCATGGCATCACCGGCTCCAAAGGTCTTCTTCACTGCCACCTCAGGAGGAGTCGCGATAAGCGTTGTTGCTTGTTCAACCAGCATCGCGCCTTGTCTCCCCATTGAGACAACGACCAACTCAATATCTACATTCAGGAGTTGATGGGCCGCTTGCTGAATTTCGGCTTCACTGGTCAAAGGATGTCCAATGAGATAGTGTAATTCATCAATATTTGGCTTCACGATCGTTGGGCCTGCCCGTATACCTTCCCGGATGGCTTCACCGCTGGTATCCAAGATGATACGCTTTTTTTGCCGCTTGAGTTGGGTGATGATCGTAGCATAGATTGTGGTAGGCACATCTGGTGGCAAAGAGCCGGATAATACGAACCAATCGCATGTGCTCGCCAGTTGCTCGATTGTTTGGAGGAGTGTACTCATCGCTTCCTCAGGTGGAGATTGGCCTGGCATGTTGATATCGGTGGTCTGCTGGTTAATCTCATCAACCACTTTTACATTGATGCGGGTGTTCCCAGGAATGCGGACGAAACAATCATCAATGCCTTTGGATGCAAAGAACTGCTCGAAGATGCCAACATTAGCCTCACCAAGATAGCCAGTCACAGCGATGTCGTACCCGTAGTCAGCCAGGAATGAAGCAACGTTCACCCCTTTGCCACTAGCATCAAACTTTAACGTCCGGGCTCGATTAACTCTATTTGGCTGAAAATTATCAACTCTCACCATCTGGTCAATTGCCGGATTAAGTGTAACTGTTGCAATCTTCATAGACGTTGCACCTGGCGGGGTCTATCTCCTATTCAGCTACTTTGGTGAAGCGGTAGATACGAGGATCAACAAACTGGTCAAACTCGTCATAGCTAGGGCTCGAAAATTCGGAAACGATAGCTCCTTCGTCTCCCGATTGGAACCAGTGCCAGGTGTTCGGTGGGATCGTGTACTGGTCTCCTGGATGCAGTTCGATCTCGTGAAAGATCGTGTAGTATGGTTCGCTGCCTTCCGGTACACGCGCTTGAATAGCCTGACTGGGCTCGCCTTCTACATAGAGCCAGACCTTGCCCCACCGGCAGCGAAACGTCTCCTGCTTGCCCGGATTGGTCTCGCTGAGCGGCGGATGGCGATGCTGTGCGCAGGTCTGACGTGGTATCATGACAAGCTCTTTCGCGCAGTAACGATCATTATTGATGTAAATGACGAGTTGCAGGCCGGTGCGCTCCAATTCGCTCAGGCCGAAGTCGACCACCTCGATCTGCTCCTGTTCCTGTAGCGTCAACACAATACCAGCCTGAGCTAGTGTCTGCGTGACCCGGTCTTGCATCTGCCGTACCTGGCTTTGGGTTAACATAGCTGATACCTCCTCTGTCTGATATCCTTATTCGCTCTCGTCGTGTGTCGTAAAGCGCACCTCCTCTGATGCGTCATGAATCTTTTTGATCACCCGGGTGTATTCGGCGCCGACCATTAAACCCACCACTTCATTCTCACTGGTTTCGCTGATATTTCGTTCACCGGCTTTGCTTCCACGACGCATCACGATCACCCGGTCCGCCACAGCAAAGACATCCTGCATGTTGTGACTGATCAGTATGACGGGTACGCCCTGATTGCGTAACGTGCGTATCAGTTCCAGCACTTTGAGTTGCTCTGGTACACCCAGTGCGGCAGTTGGCTCGTCCATGATCATTAAATAGGCGTTCCAGTACACAGCACGGGCAATGGAGACGGCCTGGCGTTGTCCGCCAGAGAGTTGGCGGATAGGATTGCGCAACTCAGGGATGCGGATATCCAGTTGATCGAGAACCTGGCGTGACTCACGAAGCATATAGGGGCGATCAAGCACTCTAAAAATGCCGAGTTGATGGCGCATTCTCTCGCGACCCAGGAAGATGTTTGCACTGGCATCGAGATTTTCGCACAGAGCCAGGTCCTGGTAGATGGTTTCTATCCCGCGCCGGCGTGCTTCCAGCGGCGTAGAGAACGAAACCACTTCACCATTGAGTAGAATCTGGCCACCATCGGGTTTATAGGCACCGGAGATCATTTTGATGAGAGTGGACTTTCCCGCACCGTTGTCTCCGAGGATTCCTATCACCTCGCCAGGGTAAATGTCCAGACTGACATGATCTACTGCGATCAGGCCACCGAAGCGTTTATAGAGATCTTTGACTTGCAAAATAGGTTGTACATCAGGCATAATGTGTGTCTCCTGTTCCCATTAACTGCGTTCAACCAGCTGCTTTTTCGCCTGATCAACAAGAACAGCCAGGATAATCACCGCGCCTACGGCAATGAACTGCCAGAACGGATTAATTCCCAAAAAGATCAGGCCATTCTGGATGATCGCGATAATCAGTGCGCCTATCACTGTGCCGAGGACGGTTCCCTCGCCACCGAAGAGCGAGGCGCCGCCGATAATCACCGCCGCAATGGAGGTGAGCAGGAGTGGATCACCCACATCTGCGGCCCCGTTGCTGAAGCGCATTGTGTAGAGCACACCCGCCAGGGATGCCAGGAGCGCCGAAAGCATATAGATCAGAATGGTATGACGAGCAACGGGGATACCCGCGCGGCGCGAAGCCTCTTCGCTCCCACCAACAGCGTACGTATGTCTGCCAAAGCGCGTCTGCGAGAGCAGCCAGGCACAGATAAGGACCACAATGACCAGGAGAATCAAGGGAAAGGGCAGCAGTTGAACAATCTGACTGGGGCGTACACCCTGTAGATTTGAGGGCAGGTGGAAGAAGCTCAAACGTCCATCGGGCAGGAGGTACAGCAGGTATCCGTTGCCGATCTGGCCGATGCCATTCGTCTGTACGCTGACGGGTTGTCCACCGGAGAGAATAAAGCCTGCACCACGAGCAATACCGTACATACCCAGCGTGACGATGAAGGGCGGCACACGCAGTCGGGCAATGACCAAACCGTTCACCAGGCCGGGAATGAGGCCAACGCCCAGTCCGACAGCCAGGCCGGCCAGCACCACAACTAACAGTGGTGCGCTACCCCCTATACGGCTCATAACCAGGGCCGAGGCGACTGACGCCATGCCCATCACAAAGCCCACCGAGAGGTCGATACCTCCTGAGAGAATGACGAAGGTCTGACCCAATGCCATAATCAACACCAGCGACATGTCTGCCCCTATAGTCTGGAAGTTAAAGATGTTCAGGAAGCCTTGTCCGGTGATCGAGAAGAAGATAATCAGCAGGAGCAGGAACAGCCAGGACCATCCCCTACTTACGATATCAAGTGGTCTCAGAGCTGTCTTCCCCGGCTGGCTCTGGTTTGCAGACGGTGTTGCCGCATCAGACACTTTCATAGATTTCTCCCGTGCCGGTGGCAAGAAGCCACCGGCCTGCTTGCTAGCTACTCTTGTAGATGGCGGCCTGCGAGGCTGGATCGTTCACATTGGTCTTGTCGATGACAACATAGCCTGTGGCAACACGTTTCTGAATGGAACTGGTTTTACCAGTCAGAGCGTATACTCCGTATTGAACGGCGGTGCTACCCATATCAGACGGTTTCTGAGCAATGACCAGGTCGACCACGCCGTTATTGAGGTCAACGATAGCCTGCTGGGGCGCATCAAAATTCGCGATCTTGATCTGTCCCTGCTTATTGGCATTCTTGACGGCCTGGGCTGATCCCTCCGCACTGAACAGGTTGGTGCCAAAGATGCCATTGACTTTTGTTCCCTTACTGCTGGATAACAAGGCCGAGACTTGCTGTGAGGCGGTTGCAGCGCTATCGTTGTCATAATTCGAGCCAACAAGCGTCACCGCCCCATTCGTAGCTTTAATCGCCTGTTCGCATCCCTGTTGCCGCTGATCAGTGGTACTGATGCCAGGAGTCACATTTTCAATGTAAATGCCGCCTTTATTGCCGATGGATTTGATGAGGGCCTGCCCGGCGATCATTCCACCCTGGACATTATCAGAGCCGATGTAGGACAGCGGGAAGGTCACAGGACCACTTGTATAGTCGCCATTGCCAATAAAGGTATCGACAGAAATGACCTTGATGCCCGCGTCATTCGCACGCTGCAATGGCGCGATCATCGCTTGCTTATCGCAAGCCGCGATGATCATCACGTCGACCTTCTTTGCGATGTAGGCATCGACAATAGGCGCCTGGAGGGTAGCGCTGAACTGAGCAGGTCCATCGACGAGGAGCTTCACCCCTAGTTTATCCGCCATCGCCTGCGCACCTTTCTGCATAGTGACGTAGAAAGGGTCGCCCTTGACGCCCTGTATCAGTACGAACGTGTAGTTCGTGGGGCTAGAGCCGGGAGTTGAGGTGCTGCCTCCACATGCAGCCAGGAGGCTACCTCCAGCGAGAACGGCAGCTGTTCCAGCGAGAAATTCACGGCGGCTAAGAGATTTATTCCCGAGTTCTGTGTCTTCCATCTCAAGTTCCTTCTTGAAAATAGTACATATAAACGACGTTCCGACTAAAGATTACTACGACAATAAAAGTGAATACCTCCCTTCCACTCCTTCGGAGTTTTATCAAAGCCGTTTGATAAGTGTGATAAATTATGGTTGAACTTGATTACTATTAATTATAATGATTTTTTAACATTTGTGACGACTGAATGAATACGCAGAAAATAAACGGTCCAATGGACCGTGTGCAGCTGAACATATTCATGATGGGGAAACGATCATACTTGACGCAAAGATGACCGTTCATCAGGGGGGCGAAAGTGGGCGCGCACCACAAGCACATCCAGGGTACGCGGTCCATGAACACCCTCTACACGATTCAGCTCGATATCTGAAGTGGCGGATGGGCCAGAAATGAATGTAATGGGTCTCCTGTGACGAAGAACTGCATCACCCAGGCGCGCAATAGCTTCAGGTACAAGATTCACGATTTGATCTTCGTACACAACACAGAGATGGTAATCTGGCAGCAGCGTGATAACACGCCGCCCCTGATGTGTGCCACCATTCAATACAATTGTACCCGTCTGGGCTATTCCAAGCGCACAACCTGTGAGCACGCCATCGCTGGTATCAAGTTGCTCGTACGTGAGCGCATCACCATCCTGCAACAGCTCAACGCCACCGGGCAACCAGGACTCAGGTAGATCAGGAGGTATAACCAGGCGGCGGACACGATGCGCCGCACAAGCGCTGGCGATGGCTTCCTGAAGCGAGGTCTCCTCGACGCATTGCACTGTGACCTTGTATTCAGCGACCCGCTCGACGAAGCGCTCGATAACCTCTTCGCGCGGTGCGGACTCACTACGGCGGTAGTCGCGCGCAACTACGACCGCGTCGGGCTGTTCCTGCGCGGGAACATCCTGGAGCGCCAGGCGGATGTGGTTTAGTATCGCTTCACGCGCGGGTCCTTCGGTATTCATGAGCGTACCTCCTCGCTTGCATCGTGCGCGGCCTGGCGAGAACGCCACCAATCGCGAAAGCTTTGCCTGGGCACTGGCCGGAGATCACGCATGGCAGTCCACCTTCCCATTGGCCCGGGAAGCGCATCAATCACGTCTCCATGCTGAAATGGCAACTGTCCCAGCTGGGCGAGCCGCTGAGCCTGTTCATAGAGCTTGCGGCTGGCAAAGGTGCGCGCCATGAGTCTCATTGCTACGCTTTCAGGATTTAGACGAGTACGCAGACTTCTGCTACGCTGCTTATAGCGCACCGCGCGCCCACGCAGGTAAATAAGGACTTCTGGAATGTTAATTTTGACAGGGCAGACCTCGTAGCAGGCGCCACAGAGCGAGGAGGCGTAAGGTAGCGTGCTGGCATTCTCTATACCCACAAGCTGGGGTGTCAGAATAGCGCCAATAGGTCCGGGATAGACCGAGTTGTAGGCGTGTCCCCCGACGCGTTCGTAGACGGGGCAGATGTTCAAACAGGCGCTGCAACGAATACAGTTGAGCGACTGGCGGCCAACGGTATCGGTGAGTACCTGTGTGCGGCCATTATCGAGCAGCACGAGATGGAACTCCTGCGGTCCATCGCCCTGGCTGACGCCAGTCCAGAGCGAGGTATAAGGATTCATTCGCTCACCGGTAGAGGAACGCGGCAGAAGCTGCAGGAACACTTCCAAGTCTTGCCAGGAGGGGATAACCTTCTCAACGCCCATCACCGAGATCAGGACGCGCGGAAGCGTCACACACATACGCCCGTTGCCCTCTGACTCGACTACACAGACTGTGCCTGTCTCGGCCACAGCGAAATTCACGCCGCTAATAGCAACCGGGGTGGAGAGAAACTTGCGGCGCAGGTGAGCGCGCGCTGCATTGGCGAGTTCATTTGGCGCGTCGGTGAGGCTGTCTACCTCTAACTTGCTCAAGAACAGTTCGCGAATCTCCGCACGGTTCTTATGTATCGCGGGAACGAGAATATGTGAAGAGCTTTCGCCCGCCAACTGGATAATCAGCTCGGCCAGATCGGTTTCGATAGCATTGATGCCGTTGGCTGCCAGCGCCCGATTGAGCCCGATCTCATCGGTTGTGAGCGACTTTACCTTGATGACTTCGCGCGCTCCGTGATCGGCCGCTATCCGCGTAATGATCGCATTGGCTTCTTCCGCATCACGCGCCCAATGGATATGACCGCCAGCTCGCTGCACCGAGGCTTCAAGTTCCAACAGGTAGGTATCGAGATGGCGCAGTACTCGCTCTTTGAGCGCCCGGCCCGCCTCCCGAAGTTCCTGCCAATCTGGCATTTCACCGACGACCTGCTCGCGTTTGGCGCGAATGGTGTGGGTTGCCTTGTACAGATTGCGGCGTAGCTGGGTGTTGGCAAGCGCCTGTTTCGCTGAGACTTGAAACGTTGGCAGTGGGTGCGTTGCCTGTTTAGGGGAGAGAGTTTCGCTCACACAAGGCTCCTTTCCTCAGTAGATGCCAATATTTCGGCAATGTGAACCGTTCGCACGCCAGCACGCTGACGGTGAAGAGCGCCTCCGATATGCATCAGGCAGGAGTTGTCCGCTGCAGCACAAATTTCGGCGCCTGTATCCAGGATATTGCGCAACTTATCGCTGAGCATAGCCATCGAAGTGTCTGCATTCTTGAGGGCAAATGTACCACCAAAGCCGCAGCACTCTTCGGCTTCTGGCAGTTCTACCAGGTCGATACCGCGTACCGCTCGCAGCAAGCGCAGGGGAGCATCACCTACGTGTAGGAAGCGCAGCGAGTGACATGTCGGGTGGTAGGTGACGCGGTGGGGATAATACGCGCCTACGTCTTCCAGGCCGAGGCGATGAACGAGGAACTCGGTCAGCTCATAGACGCGCGGCATCAGGGCCGCTATCTCTGCCGCGAGTTGATGGTCGCCGAATTGTTCTGCTGCGCGTGGGTAGATATCGCGCACCATGCCGACACAGGAGGCCGAGGGAGCCACAACGACCTCGGCTTGGCTGAAGATGTTCACAAAGCGCCGGATGAGTGTCATGGCCTCTCGCTGGTAACCGGTGTTGTAGTGCATTTGCCCGCAGCACGTCTGCTCCTCCGGGAAATCGACCGTGTGTCCGAGGCGCTCGAGTAGATGCACCATTGCTTGCCCGGCCTCTGGAAAGAGGGTGTCGTTGAAGCAAGTGATAAAGAGTGAAATATTCATCGCCACTTTCTCTTTCTCAACATCCACATCACGGCAGCGCCGATAAGGAGGACAGCACCTGCGCCAAGGGCGATTGGCATGCTGGACAATGAACGGTGCGCAGCTTGCGTCACATATTTCGTTTCGGGGAACGCTCCTGCTGTTTCACTATCACCCTCGTGCATAGCCATCTGAATAACCTGCGCCAGGTGCAGCGCGCGGCGCTCTGTCGTCTGGGCAATCTGCTCCTGACAACTGAAACCATTTGCAATAATCAGTGTATCACTTGCAGCGCTGCGCACGGCGGGCAGCAAAACTCGTTCGCCGCATTTGATCGATACATCGTAATGTTCTTTCTCGAAACCGAAAGCGCCTGCCATACCGCAACAACCCGAATCCAGTATCTCGAAATCCAGGCCAAGCTTTTTGAGGACCTCCTCATCGGCCTTCATACGCATGACAGCCTTCTGATGACAGTGTCCGTGCACCAGCGCCTTGCGATGCAGTTTAGGAGGGTGGAAATCCGGTACTTTCGTTGCAAGAAATTCACTCAGCAGGAAGGTTTGCTTGCTGAGCCGCCAGGCGTTTTCATCGTTGGGAAAGAAATTGAGCAGTTCATCGCGGAAGACTGCTACACAGCTTGGCTCCAGGCCAACAATGGGAACACCTTCTGCGATTTGTGGTCCCAGTGTCTCAAGAATCTGGTGCAGCAGCCATTTGGCGGTAGTGAGCATGCCATGGTCATAGAGTGGTCGCCCGCAGCACAAGGATTGCTCAGGGACTTCGACCTGGTACCCGGCAGCTTCAAGTACCTCTACTGCTGCCTTAGCCGTCTCAGGGTGAAGATAGTTGTTAAAGGTATCAGGCCATAAGATTACCCGTGGTCGACCTGTATTGCGCGAACCTCGCTTGTGGAACCATTCTTTGAAGGGCTGGGGAGCGAAAACCGGCATCTCTCGCTGGGGAGCCACACCTGCCATAAGCTTAGCTACATTATTGAAGAGCGGCGCATGAGTGAAAAAATTCGCTATGCCCGGCATACGGGAGGCAACCCTGGCCCACCAGTAAATTAGACCCATCGTATAGGAACTCCGACGGCGAAGCCTACCCTGGTAGTAGTGGGAGAGGAATTCGGCCTTGTAGGTCGCCATGTCAACGTTGACGGGGCAGTCCCCCTTGCAACCTTTACAGGCCAGACACAGATCCAACGCCTCCTTCACCGACTCGCTGCGCCAATTGCTCTTTAGAGGGTCGCTTTGTAGCATCTCAAAAAGCAAACGCGCCCGCCCACGGGTTGAATGCTCTTCTTCGCGCGTTACCATATAGCTGGGGCACATGGTGCCACCTTCTGTCCTGCGGCATTTGCCAACGCCAACGCAGCGTAATGTCGCGGTGGAAAAGCTTCCGTGGTCATCAGGGAACTTGAAATGTGTCCTGAGCTGAGGTGGATTGTATGCAGTACCCAGGCGCAAGTTCTCATCCATACGATACGGATCAACCACCTTGCCAGGATTCATCCTCTTGTCGGGGTCCCAGATGGTCTTGAACTCGCGGAAAGCCTGAACAAGCTCGGGGCCATACATTTTCGGGAGCAACTCGGCACGCGATTGACCATCGCCATGCTCTCCCGAAATTGAACCCCCGTATCCCACCACGATATCTGCGGCTTCCTCCATGAAAGAGCGGAATTTCTTGATACCATTGCTCGTGGTCAGATCGAAGTTGATGCGTGTATGAACGCAGCCCTGGCCAAAATGTCCATACATAGCAGAAATATAGCCATAGCGATCCATCAGCTTCCACAGGTCTCGCAGGTAACTACCCAGCTGCGCAGGTGGCACAGCCGCGTCTTCCCAGCCCTCCCAGCCGTGAGGCTCGCCAGGTACAAAAACGGAGGCTCCCAGGCCCGTTTCACGCACGGACCAGATCCTCGCCGCCTCCTGTGGTTCAGTGCAGAGCTTCATAGAAGGCGCCTTCATTGCGCGCCTTAATTCTTCCGCCAACACGTGGGCGCGATCTTCAGCTTCTTGCCTGGTTTCGCCGCCAAATTCGACCAGGAGCCAGCCTCCACCCTCTGGCAGCAGCGCGATATTGTCCAGTTGGAGATGCTTCTTCCTCATATTCTCAACAAGACGCCTATCGAAGCCTTCTAAGCCGATCGGCCCGTGTGCCATGATTTGTGGGACGTGATCGGCTGCAAGGTAAGCGTCGGTATAACCGAGCACCAGCAGCGAACGGACAGGCGGACTGTGCACCAGGCGTGTCGTTGCCTCCAGCACAGTGACGCAGGTGCCTTCGGTACCGACCAACGCCCGCGCAACATGAAAGCCATTTTCCGGCAGCAATTGATCCAGGTTGTAGCCCGAGACACGGCGGGGAAGATTGGGGAAGCGCGTGCGGATTACATTGGCATATTTGTCCCGCAGCGCCTTGAGCCCGGCGTAAATCTCGCCGCGTCGACCGCCCTCGCCGATGATACGTGCGATTTCTTCGTCGCTGGTGCTAGCTACACGCATGCGCAGACCATCAAATGTGAGGATTTCCAGTTCCTCTATGTTTTCGCTCGTCATACCTGCCATGATAGAGTGGGTGCCGCAAGAGTTATTGCCGATCATACCTCCCAGCGTACACTGGGAATGCGTTGCCGGATCGGGTCCAAATGTCAGATGATAGCGCTCTGCCGCAGTGCGCAGGTGATCAAGAACGATGCCCGGCTGCACGCGCGCCACCTTGTTAGCCGAGTCGATTGCGAGGATGTTGTTCATATATTTCGAGAAATCGAGCACGACCGCGACATTACAGCATTGGCCCGCCAGACTCGTCCCGCCACCACGCGCGAGAATGGGCGCGCCAAAGCGATAACAGGCAGCGATGGTCGAAACCACGTCCTCGACGTCTCTGGGAATGACGACTCCAATGGGAACCTGCCGATAATTGGAGCTGTCTGTTGCATAGAGGGCGCGGCTACCATCATCGAAGCGTACCTCTCCGCGAATGATGCTACGTAGTTCTTGCGCCAGTGCTCCGGCATCGACGCTGGTGGAGCGCGTACCCGTTGTGCGCGTTCCACTCTGCTCAGTAAGCACGCGTTTCATTGACCCTTCTTTCTTGATTATGGACAACGATGCGTTGCTGCACGTATGTGCAGCAACGAACGTAAGCAAGTATATCAACTAGTGTTTGAACATATAGCGTTTTATCGCATTCTATTGCGCGATTTTATCCTCTTGGACGAAACCGGCAATACTAGCCGCAAGTCAAAATAGAAGCCTGGTCAACTAAGTTCAGTCTTCATCTCCAGGATTGTATCTTCTACGGCGTCGCTCTCTGAAGGCGTCTAAGTCTGAAAGGGAGATCTGGTAACGGCCAAAAATGTCTTTCGTAGCATGTAGCTCCCCATTTTTAATCCAACGTCGTACCGTCTTCTCATCCACTTCCATCATGCGTGCCACGTCTTTAATAGTCATCGGGTTGTTACTCATGTACACACTCCGTTAGTCTCATTGTTTCACCATCTTACACCTTACGGGGTAATTGGTCAACGTTTGGGTAGACAGAAGTGGGTACGTTGTGTTATACTCACTCATGAGTGGTTGGTCATGCCCAATATCGTGAAGTAGAGCAGGTAAATCGTAGGTAATTGGCCTACGCACGAACGTAGGCCAGGAGAGAGGCTAGTTACGTAAAGCACATCCTAGACTCTCCACTCTCCTGTTCCCCGTGATGAAAGGGAAAAGCGCCAGGTACACCATCATGAAGCAGAAGCGAAAGAGCCGCGCCACACCAGGCGAACCACAACGCATCACTAAAGCTGTCACGCATATTCGTTTGCTTGAGGCCAATGCAGGCAAGCTTGCGGCCCTCAATGCCCTGGCTCCGGTGTACCTGGCGCTCTGCCAACAATATGTGACCTGCTTTTGCACGCAGGAGCGGCCCAACAAGCTTCGTGATCCGCTCTTTCACACACCCCTTTCAGAACGCTGGCATCGGGTCGCCATTCAACAAGCGGATGGCATCAGATCGGCGCAAGCGGAAGAACCTGCATGGCGCGAAAGGTCCCTGTCAAACTATCGGCATACCACAAAGAGCAACTCACGGACCCCAAAACCCATCAAGCGAGAAAGCTCAACAGCAGCGTGCAACTCAATCAGCGTGAGGGAGTGTGGTGGCTCACGCTCTCCTACGATGAGGAAGTGTCTATCCAGACACGCGCCTGTGCGCCCGTGGTGGGTATTGACGTGGGGATAGCCAACTTCGTCACAACCAGCACCGGCAAGCACTACGGCTCGTTCCACAAAAACCTGCGTGCGCGCCACAAGCGTGATCGGGCCAAGCGCCGCAGGAAAGCTAAACTGCGCGCGTGCTTGCAGAAAAAGAGGGCAGATAAGCTGCCATCGACCAGCAGTCGCACAGGGCAGCGGCTGATCCGGCATGTCAAGCAAGAGGTCAACCGTGCCGTCAATCAGTGTTTCGTTGATGCGGAGCACACAGAGGTACACTTTGCCTATGAACAGTTATCGGTGGCTTCGATGCGGTTCAAGGCACGAGCACAAAATGCCTATCTGCGGGCGTCCCATTTAGCGCATATTCCACAGCAGATCAGATGGAATAGTCAGAAACGTGGGGTCGTGGCAACCCCGGTCATCAGTGCGTATTCGTCCCAAGAGTGCAGTGTGTGTCACTATACCGACCGCAGCAATCGACCGAACCAACAAACGTTTTGTTGCCAGGTCTGCGGTTTTGAGGTCCATGCTGATCACAACGCCGCGATCAACCTGAGTCGTCGCGTTGGGGACGCCCAATTGCGCGCTTGTCGTGACCGAACTGCCATCAAAGCCGTGCTCATGCAGCGTCATGAGGCATGGAAACAGCGACATGCATCAGAGAGCAGCCGTCCGGTGATTCGCCGAAAACGAGGGAAATCCTCGCTTCTGTGTCGCCCACCTGAGATGTGTGTTCTTCTTGCCATGTGATAGGGCACCCGTAGTGTGTCCTCCCGCCCAGTCGGTTGTTTCGTAAACGGGCGGAGGTGAACCCGAAAACAGCAAGCGGTCAAGAGAACGCTATGGTTTTTGGAACTATATCAGATATCCGGTATTGGTTCATCCCGGCTGGAGGATCAGTGCGGAATGACCCAAGGAATGAGGTACTGCTGCGCCATAACAATCAACCCCAGTATGGAGGCGAGAATATCAATGCCTGCAATTGTTCTCGTTATTACCGTTAGCTTTGATGTGCCTTTACTGACACTCGATTATGCACCTGCTCCGATTTTCACAGAAAAAGGAAACGAATCATACACAGTACAATGACGAGTAGTGAGTAAGGACTAACTCCACAAATGTCGCCGGGGGCGTGATCACACGATACAATTACACCAATTGACATCCTCCCCCGGCTAAAGCACGGGGGACTCCTCTCGTCGCCGAGAGGCTTTCCTGCTTCGTCGAGAGTTGCCTGGTTTGGCTTTCACCGCGCCAGGTCTTATACTCTCTCCACAGGCAGCCACCGCAAGCCCTG
>WNGP01001307.1_pt1 | contig 20387 bp, 20 predicted proteins | sample 5407671 | NCBI WGS metagenome assembly WNGP01 (sample SAMN13153381, study PRJNA577476) | soil metagenome | isolation source: 40 cm soil or saprolite under Garry oak tree replicate 2 | place: USA:California | collected 2016-06-15 | reverse complement strand
CCGTGATGGATTAACCGCCAGTTGAGCTGGGGGCTGATCGCTTGCCGGAGAACAACGCCCCAACCGCAGGCAGGCCAGCAGCCGCTGCGCCGTGGGCCGTACTGGATTTGAACCAGTGACCTCTTCCGTGTCAGGGAAGCGCTCTCCCGCTGAGCTAACGGCCCTCAATGCCTCGCCGAGATGCTACCAGGTCCGGACCCCCGGCTGCGCGCCGCCAAGGCTACGCCGCATCGCGACCATACTCCCGCACGCAAGCAACCGATGATTCCGCACCCCGGCCAGCGGTCGTACTCCCGGACACGCAAGGAAGGTACCGCCGCCGAGCCGAAGTCCGCCGACCTGATCGCCACCGAACCCACCGCGATCCTGCCCTGGGAGCGCGCCGTCCTCGCGGACGCCCGCGTGTACTGGCTGGCTACCGTGCCGGCCGCCCGCGCCGGCCGCCATACGCCCCTAATCCGCGAGCATCCGCGGCAGCCCGAACCGGGCCATGTTGCTGTTGTCGACAAAGCGCGTGATGGCGGAGATCCGATCGCCCTCCAGCGTCAGCACGATCATCCCGTGCGCGCGGAACACCGGTGCCTGGGCCTCCTGCAGGTAGCAGCCGAAGGCGGGCTGGCCGTTGGCCCGGGTCGGGATGAGCCGGTAGTTCCGCGGCCCCCGCCAGGTGGTGATGTCCCGCAGGAACCCGGCGATGGCCTCGTGGCCCTGGTACTCCAGCGTGACCGGCGGCATCGTGAACCAGGCGTCGTCGGTCAGCAAGGCGACCACGCCGTCGATGTCATTGCCGGCGAAGGCCGTGGCGAATCGCGTCGCGATGTCCCGCTCGCGGGCCGAACGAGGCAGCGGCGCGCGCTCCCGGTCCGGACCGGGCAGCCGGGCTTCCATGGTGGCCCTGGCTCGCTGCAGCGCGCTGTTCACCGAGGCCTCGCTGCTGTCCAGCATGTCCGCCACCTCGGCGGCCCGGAACCCGAGCACGTCCCTGAGCACCAGCACGGCCCGCTGTCGCGGCGGCAGGTGCTGCACCGCGGTCACGAAGGCCAGTGCGACCGCCTCCTTGGCCTCGTACCGAGCCTCAGGATCTGCGGCTACATCAGAAGGCAGCCCGTCGAGCAGCACGTTCGGGTAGGGCTCCAGCCACAACGGCTCACCCCGCCGGGTCGGCTCGGCGGTCAGGAACGTCGGCCCGGCTGGTTCGGTCCGCGGCCGGCGTCCGCTGGCGCGCAGCGCGTTCAGGCACCGGTTGGTCGCGATCCGGTACAGCCAGGTGCGCAGCGATGCCCGCCCCTCGTACTGGCCGAGCCCCCGCCAGGCGGCCAGCAAGGTCTCCTGCAGCACGTCCTCGGCGTCCTGCACCGAACCAAGGATCCGGTAGCAGTGCAGCTGGAGTTCGCCCCGGAACGGGTCGGTCAGCTCGCCGAACGCCTGGTCATCCCCGCTGCGCGCCCGTTTAAGCGTCGCCTCTGTCACCACGGCATCCTCCTTCACCCGTACGGACACCGCAAGCGCCAGAAAATCATCGCTCAGCTGGCGCCCACCCCGGTGTCTGAATCAGTGACGGACCACGAGGAGGAGACGTGAGTACAAACGGTACGCGCCTGACCCCAGGACAAGGCTGGGTGCTGGCGCTGACCTCGGCGGCGTCGCTGATGGTGTCGCTCGACGTGCAGGTGGTCGCGACGGCGCTGCCGGTGATCCGGCTGCAACTGCACGCGTCGCTGGCCGCCCTGGAGTGGACGGTGAACGCGTACACGCTGAGCTTCGCGGTGCTGCTGCTGACCGGCGCGGCGCTGGGGGAGCGGCTGGGCCGGCGGCGGATGCTGGCCGCCGGGGTCGGCCTGTTCACTGCGGCCTCGGCCGCGTGCGCGCTGGCGCCGGACGCGGCCGCGCTGGTCGCGGCCCGGGCCGTCCAGGGCGCGGGCGCGGCGCTGATGCTCCCGCTGGCGCTCGCCTTGCTGTCGGCGGCATTCCCGCCGCAGCGCCGGGCCTGGGCGCTCGGCATTTTCAGCAGCGTGACCGGGATCGCGGTGCTGGCCGGGCCGGTGGTCGGCGGCGCGGTCACGCAGGGCCTGGCCTGGCCGTGGATCTTCTGGCTGAACGTCCCGATCGGCCTGGTCATGATCCCGCTGATCCTGGCCAAGATCCAAACCGAAGGGGCCGAACGAGCTCGCGCCAGCCTCGATCCCGCTGGCTTGCTCCTGGCGACCGGCGGCGCCCTGGGCATCGTCTGGGCGCTGATCAGGGCCGGCAGCCTCGGCTGGGCCAGCCCCGAGATAGTGGTCACGCTCGCGGCCGGGCTCGTGCTCGCGGTCGCCTTCGTGGCCTGGGAACTGCGGGCTGCTGATCCGATGGTGCCGCTGCGCCTGTTCCGGTCGCGGCCTATCGCGGCGGGCAACGCGGCCGCTTTCTGCGTGTTCGCCGTGCTGCTGGCCATGGTGTTCTTCATGGCGCAGTTCCTGGAAACAGGCCTGGGCTACGGGCCGCTCGGCGCCGGGCTGCGGCTGCTGCCCGGCTGGGCCACGCTGACCGTGATCGCGCCGTTCACTGGGGCGCTGATCGGTCGGCTAGGGGAACGGCCGCTGGTGGCCGGCGGCCTGACCGTGGTCGCGGGCGCCCTGACCTGGATCGCGCTGATCGCCCGGACCGGCCTGCCCTACTGGGAGCTGGTCGCGCCGCTGCTGGTGGCGGGCTGCGGCGCGTCGATCGCGATACCCGCCACGATGAGCGCGGTGATGACCTCGGTGCCTCCGGCCGCGATCGGCCAGGCCTCTGGTGTCCTCAACACCCTCCGCCAGCTCGGCGGGGTGTTCGGCATCGCGATCTGCGCCGCCGTCTTCGCCGCCCGCGGCCACTACGCCTCGCCCGCGACGTTCGTGGCCGGTTTCGGCCCCGCCATGGGCGCCTGCGCCGGCCTGGCCGTGCTGGGCGCGGCCGCCGGCCTGGTCATTCCGGGCCGCGCGCCGGTCCCGGCTACAGAACCCGTCCCAGTCCAGAATGACGCAGTCCAGAACCACGCACAGAAGATCGAGACTAGGAGATAACCATGCAGCAGAGCATCATCCGCTACCGGACCAAGCCCGGTCAGGCCGACGCCAACACCGAACTCGTCCGCGCCGTCTACGCCGAACTGCACAGCACCCGCCCCGACGGCTTCCGGTACGCCACCCTCAGGCTGGACGACCAGGTGACCTTCCTGCACATCGTCCAGTCTGAACGCGACCCCAGCCCCATCCTGGCCGTCAAGGCTTTCGGCGAGTTCCAGGCCGGCATCCGGGACCGCTGCGAGGAGCCCCCGGTCCAGCAGGCCTTCACCGAAGTCGGTTCCTACCGCTTCTTCACCGGCTAGGTACGCTGAACGGTCACGGCGACGATCTCTTCCCAAGGCGTCGGCTTCAGGCCGAAGGTCGCCTGCGCGGTCGAGGAATCCATCACGAAGTCGTCGCGGAACTGGTACTCGGTCTCGCGCAACTCCCGCATGAGCGGCCAGACCAGGCCCATTCCGTGCATCAGCACCGGGGGAAGCGTACGGACGCGGACCTCACCGACCCCAGCGGCCTGAGCGAAGTCTCCGATGACCGCGCGCTGACTGCGCGGCTCGTTCGACGGCACGTGCCAGGCACGGCCCCAGGCCCTGGGATCGGTGCCCGCCACCACCAGCGTCCGGGCCACGTCGTCGGTGAACGACCAGGTGTGCGGCCGGTCGGCGCGGCCGAGCACCGAGACGCCCTGGCCCCGGCGGATCCGCCCGACGATCCGCTCACCCAGCGCGCTCTCCGCGCCGGGGCCGACGAAATCGGAGGCCCGGACCTCGGCCACCCGGATCCGGCCGGCCTGGTGCGCGGCGAGCGCGTCCCGCCAGACGCGGGCGCGGACCTGGCCCTTGCGACCCGTCGCGGTCAGCGGCGTGGCCTCGGTCAGCGGATGCGCCTCGTCGTAGCCGCCGACCCCCGACGACCGCGCCGCGGGGCCGTAACCGTACAGGTTGGACAGCGTGACCAGCACCGCGCCGCCGCGTTCCGCGGCGCTGAGCAGGCTGGAGGCGATCGGCGGCCAGTCGGTCGGCCACCGGTGGTAGGCGGGGTTGACGCAGTTGTAGATCACCGCGGCACCGTCGGCCAGACGGGCCATCGTCCCGGCGTCCGCGGCGTCCGCGGCCACGTTGGTGACCCCGGCAGGCCCGGAGCCGCGGCGGCTGACCACGCTGACGCGGTGTCCCTGCTCGGCGAGCATCCGGGCGACCCGGCTGCCGATCACGCCCGCGCCGATGACCAGATCTGACCCTGCTGGATTGGCGTTCATCGGAGACCTCCTTGTAACTGTCGCTCTCATTAGTGAGCGCTGCTCTCACTTCCATGATAGGCGACTGCCTGCATTAATCAAGAGCGATGCTCTTAATTGTTGTCACCAGTCTCGTTTCTGTGCGATGATCGGCGGATGAGCGATGCGAAAGACCAGGCCAGCGACGGCAAACGGCGCCCGTCGGCGCCGCGCACGGCCCGGGAACGAGCCCGGGCGGAGATCACCACGGAGATCCTGGACGCGGCCCGCGGCTACCTGGCCACCGACGGCGCCCCGGCGTTGAGCCTGCGGGCCATCGCCCGGGACCTCGGCATGGCCTCATCGGCCCTGTACCGCTACTTCAAGAGCCGCGACGAGCTGCTGACCAGGCTGATCATCGACGCGTACGACTCGCTCGGAACGGCGGCCGAGGCCCGCGAGGCCGGCGTCGACCGGAACGACCTGGCCGGGCGCTTCACCGCGATCTGCGCGGCGGTCCGAGCCTGGGCGCTGGCCCATCCGAACGAGTACGCGCTGATCTACGGCTCACCGGTGCCCGGCTACGTCGCCCCGGCCGACACCGTGCAGCCCGCCACCCGGGTGACCGTCCTGCTGCTCCGGATCATCGTCGAGGCCACCACCGCAGGGCGAGTGCCAGCCGCGGACACTCAGGACGCGGACATCCAGGACGCGGCAGCCCAGCCGGTAGCCGCCGCCCTGGCCCCGATCCGCTCCCACCTGCCGCCCGAGGTTCCCGCCCCGCTCGTCCAGCGCGCGCTCATGGTGTGGACGAACCTGTTCGGCGTGATCTCGTTCGAGCTCTACGGCCAGCTGCACGAGGTGGTGGGGGAGGCCCCCGGCGACCGCGACGCCTTCTTCACCGAATGCGTCCGCCGCTGGATCCAGTTTGTCGGCATCGCCTGAGCCGTTGGCGTGCGGCGTGGCGTTCCCAGAAAATGTCGGTGGCGGCTGCTAGGCAGAGGCTGATGCGTCCCGTGATTGGATAGCACAGTGACCCGGACCCTGGACGCCGAGATAGCGGTCCCGGCTCAGTGTGAGCTGGCCGAGGGACCGGTCTGGGACGCCGCCCGCGGGCTGCTCCGCTGGGTGGACATCCTGCCCGGCCACGTGCACGCGCTCGATCCGGTCACCGGCGCGCACAGCTGGTTCGAGGCCGGCCTGGACTGGTCCGATGACCGGAAGTCGTTCTACTTCGCGGACAGTCACGCCGGGGGAGTGGACCTGTTCGACACCGATCCGGACATCGGTGCGCTGTCCGGCCGCCGCCGTTTCGTCCCCGTTTCCGGTGGCCTTCCCGACGGGCTGACGCTCGACGCAGAAGGCGGCCTCTGGCTCGCCGTCTGGGGTTCTGGCGAACTGCGGCGGTACCTGCCCGACGGCCGCGTCGACGCCGTGGCAAGGCTCCCGGTCAGCCAGGTCACCTCGGCCGCGTTCGGCGGTGCGGACCTGCGCACCCTGTACATCACCACCGCCAGGGAGAACTTCACCCCTGCCGACCTGCGCGAGCAGCCGCACGCTGGCGACATCTTCGCCTGCACCCCCGGCGTCACCGGGCGCCCGCCATACGTGTTCGGAATCTGACGCCGTGCCATCGCCCTTGGCCAGGCTTCTAGACCACTACCAGCCGCAAGGCGACACGGAGACGGCCGACATACAGCGGGTACGCGCGCTTACCGAGACCGGCAGTGACCCGTACCGGCGCGACCTCCCGCTGCACGTCACCGCGTCGGCGCTGATCGTCCACCCGCCCACCGCCCGGGTGCTGCTGCGCTGGCATCAGCGCCAGCAAGCCTGGCTGCAGGTCGGCGGCCACGGCGACCCCGGCGAGACCGAGCCGCTCGCCATCGTCGCGCGGGAAGCCGAGGAGGAGACCGGCCTGCCCGACCTGGTGCCGTGGCCGGACGCCGAGATCAGGCACGTGGTCATCGTCAGCGTTCCCCCGGGCAAGGGAGAACCCGCCCACGAGCACGCCGACGTCAGGTTCGTCATGGCCACCGGTACCCCCGACGCGATCCGCGCCGAAAACGCTCACGCCCTCCTGCGCTGGCTGTCCCTGCCCGAGGCGCGCGAGACCACGTGCGAGCCCAACCTTAGGGAAACCCTGGCCCGCATCGAGCCACTCCTTACGCCGGTCACAGACTTATCATCAGGGCCATGGCAGGTATCCGGCTCGCAGACCGCATGGCCAGGCTCGGCACCGAGTCCGCCTTCGAAGTGCTCGCCCGCGCCCGGGCCATCGAAGACGCCGGCGGGAAGATCATCCACCTGGAGATCGGCGAACCGGATTTCCCGACCGCCCCGCACATCGTCGAGGCCGCGGTCGAAGCCCTCCGCGCGGGCGCCACCCACTATGTGCCCGCGCCCGGCATCCCGCCGCTGCGCCAGGCCGTGGCCGCCTTCCTGGAGCGCACCGGCCGGATGCGGGTCACCCCCGATCGCGTGGTGGTGACCCCGGGAGCCAAGCCCATCATGTTCTTCACCATCCTCGCCCTGGCCAACGAGGGAGACGAGGTGCTCTATCCGGATCCCGGGTTCCCGATGTACGAGTCGATCACGTCGTTCGCCGGCGCGGTCCCGGTGCCGGTCCCGCTGCGCGAGCGCAACGGCTTCCGCATCGACACCGACGAACTCGAGCGGCTGATCACGGACCGGAGCAGGCTGCTCATCATCAACTCGCCGCATAACCCGTGCGGCAGCGCGCTCACCCGCGAGGACTGCGAGGCGATCGCCGCCATCGCGCTGCGCCACGACCTGACGGTGCTGACCGACGAGGTGTACTGGGCCATCCGGTACGGGCACGGCCGCGCTGACCCGGGGGGACACTCTGCTCCCCCGGGGACACCCGGGACCCCAGGGCCCGGAACCCCCCGCGGGGCCAGCGTGCTCGACGTCGACGGGATGGCCGACCGGACGATCCTGCTCGACGGATGGTCGAAGACGTTCGCGATGACCGGCTGGCGGCTGGGCTTCGGCGTGTTCCCGCCCGTCCTGGTCGAGCCGGTAACCCGGCTGGCCATCAACTCGGTGTCCTGCACGTCCGCGTTCAGCCAGTACGCCGCGATCGCCGCCCTGGAGGGCCCGTGGGATCCGGTCGATCAGATGGTGGCCGAGTTCCGTCGCCGCCGGGACATCGTCGTCGCCGGCCTGAACGACATACCCGGCATCACCTGCCTCCAGCCGCAGGGCGCGTTCTATGTCTTCCCGAACATCACCGGGACCGGCCAGACCTCAGCTGATCTGCAGGCCAGGCTGCTGACGGACGCGGGGGTGGCGGCCTTGTCCGGTACTGCTTTCGGCTCGTACGGCGAGGGCTTCCTACGGTTCTCCTACGCCAACTCGGTCGAGAACATCAGGTCCGCGCTTGAGGCCATCAGGGCGCAATTGACCTAGGCCGCGGCTAACCGCAAAGCGCGGCTAGACCGGTTCGCCCTCGTCCTCTTCGTCGGGCAGCTTGAGGAACTCTTCCGCGGCCACGCCCATGGAAAGATCGCCGGGCTGGAGGCCTTCCACGAGACCGGGAGGACTGTCCGGGTTGATCTTGATGAAGGGCGGCAGTAGCGGTTCGGACCAGACGACCTTCTTGCGCTTGCCCATGACCCAGCGCCTTATCCTGACCATGCCCTTCTACTTACCCACAACATCCTCAATAACCGCGGCGCGGCCCTACCTGGCGCCATTTCCGGGGCCACTTGAGGGCTGGCCGGACGGGCCTGCGGCGGCTGGACGTCGCGGCGGGTGATGGCAAGGTAGCCGACGAGGCCGGCGACGGCGATCGCCACGATCACCGCGATCCGGCCGGAGCCGAAGCCGGCACCACTCAGCGAATGCGCCCGGCCGAAGTAGTCGGCGAACGAGGCGCCCAGGGGACGGGTCACGACGTAGGCGAACCAGAAGGCGGCGATCGCATTGAGCCCGAACCGCGCCCAGAACACGGCGGGAATCAAGATGATGAGGAAGAACATGATCGCCGACGCGAGATAGCCCAGGCCGAGGACGCTGGCCGTGAAGTCGCCCAGGGCGGTGCCGAGCGCGAAGGTGGCGAACACCACGGCCCAGTAGTAGGCCTCACGCCGCCGCGTGACGATGCTGTGGATCGACAACGTGCCCTCGCTGCGGTACCAGAGCCAGAAGACCAGCGCGAGCACCACGGCCCACAGCAGTGTGGTGCCGGCGTACGGGATGCCGACGAACAGGTGCAGGGCGTCGGACACCCCGGTGCCGAAGATCGCGATCGCATAGGCCAGAGACCAGTAGGCAGCCGCGAGATAGCGGCGGGTCCTAAACTGCCACACCAGGGCGATGACCAGCAAGCCCGTCTCCACCGCCCCGCCCACGAGGCGGCTGCCCAGCGCCAGGTAGTCCGACACGGCCTCGCCGCCGCAGGTAGTGAGGATCTTCACCACCCAGAACAAGAAGGTGATCTCCGGCACCTTCACGGCGAGCGGTTCGGGGAAGACCGCGCGGCCCGGCTGGCCCAGGTCCATTTCCAGCCGGGCCGACGGTTGAACGGGCAAGGCGCCTCCATCACCAGACGATGTGAGGCCAAGGTATGCCGCGGGCGCCCGGCGGCGGGACATCCCGGAGGACGAAATCTGACCCGCCGGCGTCATCCTCAGGTCGGAGACAGACTCCGTGTACCCGCTTCTACCAGCGGTGATGCCACGCTTCTCGCGGATGGCCGGAAGCGGTGCGGGTACGCTGCCGGTAAGTCACCACGAAGGACGCACATTGGGCACCACGACCAGGCTCCCCGCCCCGCCAGGTACCGCCCTGGGGGCATGGCCAGCGCGCGAGTGGCCGGGAGAGCAGCCACCCGACGAGATCACCCGCGGGCTGTTCGGCCAGGGGCGTCGGCTGATGCGCACCCATCCGCTGGCCACCGACACGCTGCTGGCCGCGGTCCTGCTGGCCCTGTGCTCGGTGTGGCTGGCCGGGTCCGGTTTCGCCAGCTACCGCGCTGTCGTCGTGCAGACCGCGCTGATCGCGGCGCTCACCGTCCGCCGCCTCTACCCGTCCGCCGTCTTCCTGGTCACCAGCGCCATCGCATTCGCCCAGTGGCTGCTCGGCTTCCCGCTGCTCGGGGACGCGGCGCTGCTGGTCGCGCTGTACACGGTGGCGGCCCACGAGTCACGGATCCGCACCCTGCTCGCCACCGGACTGCTCGAAACCGGCGCGGTCATGGCGACGGTCAAGTGGGAGCCGGCCGGCACGGCGCCGCGCTCGCTGCTGTTCCTGTCCGCCATGGTGGTGGCCGCGCTGTTCGCCGGGCTGGCGGTGGCCTCCGGGAGCAGGTACCTGGCCTGGATGGATGAGCGCGCACGCCGACTCGAGACCGAGCGGGACCAGCAGGCGGTGATCGCGGCCGCCGCGGAGCGGACCCGGATCGCCAGGGAACTGCACGACATCGTCTCGCACAGCCTGTCGGTCGTGATCACGCTCGCCGACGCCGCGGCCGTGGTCAGCCGGGCCGATCCTGCCCGCGGCGTCGAGGCGATGACCGAGGCCTCCGAGGTCGGCCGCCGCGCCCTGACCGACATGCGGGCGATGCTCGGCGTGCTGCGCACCGACGAGCCGGCTGCCGGGCTAGCGCCGCAGCCCGGCATTGATGACCTCGGGGCGCTCGTCGAGCGGATCCGGGCGACCGGCCTGCCGGTGGACCTGGCCGTAGAGGGCACGCCGTTCCCGCTTGGCGCCGCGGCCGAGCTGACCGCATACCGCATCGTCCAGGAGGCGCTGACCAATACCCTGCGCCATGCGATGGCCCGGCACGCGACAGTCACCATCGCCTACGACCAGCCCCAGGTCCGGGTGCGGATCGCCGACGACGGCACCGCGAAGGCGCCGGACACGCACCGCGGCCACGGCATCGAGGGCATGCGCGAACGGGCCGCGCTGCACGGCGGCACCCTGCGGGCCGGGCCCCACCCAGATTCGGCCGAGGGCTGGCTAGTCGAGGCCACCCTGGGGAGGCCCCGATGAGCGTCTCCATCTTGCTGGCGGACGACCAGCCGCTGCTGCGCCGCGGCTTCCGCATGATCCTCGAGGCCGAGGACGACCTGACCGTGGTGGGCGAGGCGGGCAACGGGGAGGAAGCCGTCGAGCTCGCCCGGCGGTACACGCCGGACGTGGCGCTAATGGACATCCGGATGCCGGGCACAGACGGCATCGAGGCGACCCAGCGGATCACCGCTGCCGGGCCGCTGCCCAAGGTGCTGGTCCTGACCACCTTCGACCTGGATGAGTACGCCTTCGGCGCGCTGCGGGCCGGGGCCAGCGGCTTCCTGCTCAAGGACGTGCGCCCCGGCGAGCTCGTCTCGGCCATCAGGACGGTCGCGGCCGGGGACGCGGTCGTCTCGCCCCGGGTGACGCGCCGCCTGCTTGAGGAGTACGCCCAGGTCCTGCCGCTTTCCCTGGGCCAGCGGGAACAGCATTACCCGCAGCTCTCCGCGCTGACCGAACGCGAGCGTGAGGTGCTCATCGCGGTGGCCCGCGGCCTGTCCAACACCGAGATCGCGGCGTCGCTGTTCGTCTCCGAGGCCACCGTGAAGTCCCACGTCGGGCGGATCTTGTCCAAGCTCGCCCTGCGCGACCGGGTCCAGGTCGTGGTGCTCGCCTACGAGGCGGGCCTCGTCCACCCTGGCGAACAACCGGTACTGGGATCCGGCTGACTGAGAGCATGAGGCATGGCGCTGCCACCTGCTGGCCTGCGTTCGTTCTTGATCAGACCTGGAGACCAAGATGTGGCATGCCATGTTTGCTGAGCAGATTCCGTTCACGGAGAAGGTCCTGCGCACCATCATCATCTACGCGTTGATCGTGGTGTTGTTCCGGCTCACCGGCAAGCAGGGGATGGCCAGCTTGAGCACGCTCGATTTCGCGGTGGTCTTCTTGCTGTCCAACGTGGTGCAGAACGCCGTCATCGGCAATGACAACTCGGTGACCGGCGGGATCATCGGTGCCGTCACGCTGGTCGCGGTCAACGCAGGTGTCGACCGGCTCATTGTGGTCAGCCCTACCGCCGAGCGCATATTCGATGGGCGGGCCACCACTGTGATCAAAGACGGGCATGTCAGGGTGCGGGCCCTGCGGCGCCTGGGCCTGCGCCGCAGCGAAATCGACCATGCCGTCCGGCTGCAGAACGGGGACGACGTCCACCAGGTCGAAACCGGGAACCTGGAGCCCGGCGGCCAGCTGGTGCTGACCCTCAAGCACGCCGAGCAAGGCGCCACCAAGGCCGATATCGCCGAGCTCGCCGACCGGCTCGGCCGGATCGAGCGCTTGCTCGAAACTGCACGGTCCTAGGACCGTGCCGCTTGGCGTTCGGAGGAATCGTGGAGGCGGAGACGGGAATCGAACCCGTGTACAGGGCTTTGCAGGCCCTTGCCTAAGCCACTCGGCCACTCCGCCACAAAGACCCTGCCACAGCAGACCCTGCCCAGGGGGCATGCCGCAAGGGCATACGGTCCTTCGAGAGCGGACGACGGGATTCGAACCCGCGACCCTCACCTTGGCAAGGTGATGCTCTACCAACTGAGCCACGTCCGCATCGCCCCCGAGGGGTGCGATCAGAACTGTAGCCGATCCTGCCGCTCACGCAAACTCGGACCGCCCAAAACACCCGCCGTCATCCTTCGATACTGGTTGAAAAATAGTTGAGCTAGCGTCGAAATATGACCGTACCGGCCCAGACCCTTCGACCCATCCCGTACGACACCGACATCGCGCCGGCCGCGGCGCTGATGGCCGACCCGACCCGGGCCGCGATCCTGCGGGCGCTGCTGCCGGACCGCCCGCTGGCGGCGGGGGAACTGGGCCGGCTGGCCGGGGTCAGCGCGGCGACCGCCAGCTTCCACCTGGCCAAATTGCTCGAGGGCGGCATGATCACGGTCGCCCGTCAGGGCAGGCACCGTTACTACCGGCTGGCCGGCCACGAGGTCGCGGCGGCCATCGAGGCCCTGGGCCTGATCAGTCCCGGGCTGCCGGTGCGCACCTTGCGCCAGTCCCGCGAGGCGGCCGCGATGGCCGAGGCCCGAACCTGTTACGACCACCTGGCCGGGCGGGCGGGGGTGGCCCTGCTTGACGGCATGCTCAGCCGCGGCCTGATCCAGGAAAAACCATCAGGCCGAACGGACCGGGGTGATACGTCGTCCCGTCGCTTCGAAGTTACCGGGGCCGGAGCGAAGGTCCTTGGGTCGTTCGGCCTGGATATCGGGGAAATACGGCGGTCACGCCGCCGCTTCGCCGGCCTGTGCATCGACTGGACCCAGCGCCGCGGGCACCTGAACGGGGCGCTGGCCGCGGCCATCACCGGCCGGCTGTTCGAGCTCGGCTGGATCGAGCACGGCTCTCCGGGGCAGCGCCGCCGCAGCGTGCGCGTCACTCCGGCGGGTGTCGAGGGACTGGCCTGCACCTTCGGGCTGGACCTGGCGTAGCTGGACCTGGCGTAGCTGGCCAGCGCCCGGGCGTGGCAAGCTGTCGATCATGCGAGAAATCGTGGTGGACGGAAGCGCGCTGACCGTGGACGATGTCGTGGCGGTGGCGCACGGGCAGGCGCGGGTCACGCTGGGCGCCGACGTGCCCAGGCGGATGGAGACGAGCCGCGCGGTGGTGGTCAAGGCGCTCAGCGGCGGCGCGCCCGTGTACGGGGTGAACACCGGGTTCGGCGCGCTGGCCGACACGCCGGTGGGGGAGGCCGACCTGACTACGCTGCAGAGCGCGATCGTGCGCTCGCACGCGGCGGCCATCGGCACGCCGCTGGACGACGAGACCGTGCGGGCCCTGCTTCTGCTGCGGGCCCGGACGCTGGCGGCCGGCTACTCCGGGGTGCGCGTCGACCTGCCCGCGCGGCTGCTCGAGCTGCTTTCTCTCGACCTGCTGCCGGTCATCCCGGGCAAGGGCTCGGTGGGCGCCTCGGGCGACCTGGCCCAGCTCGCGCACCTGGCTCAGCCGCTGATCGGGGAAGGACGGCTGCGGACGGCCGGTGATCCGCTCGCCGGGCGCCCGGCCGCCGAGGTGCTGCGCGAGCACGCTCTTGAGCCGCTGACGCTGGCCCCCAAGGAAGGTCTATCGCTGGTCAACGGCACCGAACCGATGCAGGCCCTGCTCGCCTTCTCGGTGCACGACGCCGAGATGCTGGTGCAGGCGGCCGACGTGGCCTGCGCGCTCTCGGTCGAGGCGCTGCTCGGCACCGACCGGCCCTATGACGAGCGGGTCCAGGTGATCAGGCCGCATCCGGGACAGCTGGTCAGCGCGGCTAACCTGCGCGGGCTGCTGGCCGGGTCGCCGCTGCTGGCCAGCCACCGGCATAGCAGGCACGCGGTGCAGGACGCGTACTGCCTGCGCTGTGCGCCGCAGGTGCACGGCGCGGTCCGGGACGTGCTCGCCTTCGCCCGCCAGATCGTCACCACCGAGCTGGGCGCGGTGGTGGACAACCCGGTCATCGTGCCGGACGGCGAGGTCATGACCACGGGGAACTTCCACGGCGAGCCGCTGGCGTTCGCCGCCGACATGCTCGCCATGGCCCTGGCCGAACTGGCCTCCATCAGCGAGCGGCGGGTGGACCGGATGCTCGACCCCGCGTTCTCCCGCGGCCTGCCGCCGTTCCTGGCCCCGGCGGCCGGCACCAACTCCGGCTTCATGCTGGCCCAGTACACCGCGGCCTCGCTGGTCAGCGAGAACAAGGTGCTCGCCCACCCGGCCAGCGTGGATACCATCCCGACTTCGGGCAAGCAGGAAGACCACGTGTCGATGGGCTGGACCGCGGTCCGCAAGCTGCGCGAAGTGGTCGGCAACGTCCGCGCCTGCCTGGCGGTGGAGATCTGCTGCGCCGCCCAGGGGATCGACCTGCGGGCGTCCGTGGCCGAGCCGAGCGTGCCGCTGCGGGCCGTGCATGCCCTGGTCCGGTCCTCGGTGCCCCGGATGGACATCGACCGTGAGGTGGCCGCCCAGCTCGCCGCCGTCGACGACCTGCTCCCGGAGATCTGCCGGGTCGCCGCGGAAAACTCCTCGTCCATGCGATAGGCCACCCCGAAGGGCAGCAGGTCGAGATGCTTCGTTATGCGTTGCGGAGCAGGTCGTTTAGCTCCGTCTCGATGTCGATGCAGCCGCTTTCCCGGCCGGGCGGGACGATTTGATAAGTGCGCTGGAGGAACGCCGACATCGCCAGGGCCGGCGCCTCAAAGTGGGCCTGGCCGAATGGCGACGACAGCTCGATATTCAAGACCTTTCCCCCGGTTTCCACCGTCCCGATCACATCCAGGTCATCGGTTTCCGCACACGACGCCGAGGAGGGCCACACCTGCACGTCCCCCTCGCCCTGCCGCGACTCGATCCCGGCGGCCAGCAGGTCTCTGGCGAAGATCCACTCGACCGGCTCATCGGTGCCCACATGGAACGCCATGCGCACCGCGTAGGGGTCGCTGCCGCTGTAGTACATACTGGCCACAAGCGGAACAATCGTTTGCTGTGGGACAACAAGCCTAAGACCAAGCTCGGCCGAGATCGTCGTGCTGCTGCTTCGGTTCATCGCCTACCCACCCCTACCTAGCCGGGTCCCGGACAACCGGGTTTTTCCGATCTGACACGACCGGCAGGGACTATGGCGCGTACGGAGGGTGAAGTTTTCCCAGGTAGTAAGCACTCCGTTTTGCGCCTTTCGTTCCCAGCCGGAAGATGAGCCCTCATCACTGCCTTGACCTGGACAAATGCCGTTCAGTTCAGAGCGACGACGTTGATGCAGTTTAGTGTTTCTGCACGTCGATTGCATAGCCTGTGACGCTCATCTCACACATTTATCTACGAGGCGTTTTGATAACGGTACTGAGTGTAATTGGGGGTGTTCCGATGCGCACGTTTGCAGGATTTGACCATTACGCAGAGTGATGGGCGTCCGGCGGCGCCCGTTCCCCCTGCCGGACGTGCCTCGCGCCGCGAAGATGCGCTACCCTATGGGGGCGCCAGGACGGAAGCTGTCGCGGGGGCCGCTGGCCCTCAGCGGGCGGTTCGGTCCGGCGGCGGGCGATTGGCTCAGCGGGAGAGCGCCTCGTTCACACCGAGGAGGTCACTGGTTCGATCCCAGTATCGCCCACCATCTCAGCGGCCGGTTCCAGTTCAAGGAATCGGCCGTTTTCGTTGCCGTACAACACTTGAGTACAGCAACGGCTAGCTGCCGAGCCACTGGCCGAGCTTACGCAGCGCGGCGCGGGTAGCGGGGGTCGTGGCGGAGCTTTCACCTCTTCTTCGCCTTGCGTAATTTGCTCACCCCGCTACCAAGGGCAGAGGCCCTCTTCCGAACCGGAAGGGGCCTCCGTCATGCCGGACGCTCGAGGCTCAGGAATGCCGAACGGCGGTCACTGTGAGGTTGAATGTCACCGGATCGTTGGGCGTGGTGCCGGGCGGCGGCGTGTCGCCAGGGTTAAGGAAGTCCCGGAGGACACCGGTCTGCGACGCGGTGCAGGTGACCGTTGGCTGGTTGTGGTTGGCGTTCCCGCCGCCCTTGGCCTGGTCGAAGGTGAACAGCGTCTGGTTAACGGCATTGTCGACGAGTGAGCCGCTGATCTCGGTCGGGACCAGGTGACCAGTACCGCCGGCGACGACCTGCCCGACCCCCCAGCCGCCGTTCTGGCTGCTGTGATTGGTATTGACCCGCACCGTGAGCTGCTGCCGGTCGCAGGTGATTGGCAGCGTGGATTGCGCGGCGTGCGCCGGTCCGGCGAGGCCGGCGAGCCCGGCACCGGTGGCGATGGTGATAGCGGCGACTGCCACAGTAGACCTGATTTGGTTGCGCATCGGTGGTCCCTCCCAGTGAATCGATCGGAGGCTGCATCCCCCAAGCCGCATCCAACAGCAACATGTCGCCCCGGAATCGCCCGGGCGAAATCAGCCTTTACCAGGGAACCGGTCGTATGTAATACGGGTGCAGATCGTGTGGAGACTCTATGGAGACGGTATGGAGACTCACTGTTCTCTGTTCCGGCTGACGTTGATCAGGATGACTTGATCACTTGGAAGGCTGGACACCAAGGCAGTGTCCATGCTTCCACTGCCGGTATTATCCGGGTCGGGCAGAACTCCGCCTAGCCAGGACCCTGAAGCTTCAGCCCTGGCCTTGTCGGCCAGGGGATCCCTTGGTGTTTGTGAAACGCAGCTAGGCTCGCCCCTAGCGCGCGAAGCCGTTGAAGCCGCGGCGGGACCTCGTAGTAATCCAGGTGCGGATGATCGCCGCAGCTGGGGCAGATGAGCTCAAACAGGTCGGTGTAGCGGGCTTCGAAACGACCGTTCACGATGCGGGCCGGCCGGCGCCGCAGGACCGCCTCGCTGCCGTGGCCGGGCTGACCGGCGAGCGGCGGTGTCATGACGTTCTCAGGCCCGGTGCGCAGCCACAGGTCACGGCGATCATGGGGGTGTGATGCGGGCACAGCAGCCGGACGGGAAACCGGTCCGGTACCGGTCATGGTGTCAGGACTGCTCACTCAACTCACCACCAGGGCAGTAATTACTGCCGCTACCTGGGTCCGGAGCAGCGACGCGTTATCATGTGACAATAACACGCGGTCCGCACGCAGGACATGTCCCAGCCGAGTCGGACAATGCCTGATAACCGTGGAAGTGTGGGTGTCCTCCCCCCGAACCCGCCGTAGGAGTATCCATGACTCCCGGAACCCGTCAAGACCGTCTGTGACCGCATGGCAACCGCCCCGGTGAAGCTGCCACCTCGTTTGATATCCTCGCGAACTCAATGAGTTCCAGACCCAGTGACTGGATGCGGATCAGCGCGCCGTAAAGGGCGGCCTGGTCGAGGTCGGCGATGAGCGACGTGTACACGCCGTTGGATTCGATGGTGAATTCCTCGAACGCCTGGCGGAACACTCTGCCAGGAGCACCTTCGATGGTGATCCGATAGCGGTACGCGCGCACGTCGCCTCCATCGGTACTTCCGGCAGCTTATCCGCACTATATGCCCGGCGGTGGGGTCGCCAGGCTCACCAATTTCAAACCTTTGCGGCCTTCATCGCCGGATGCTTTCCTGACAGGCCAGGGCGGCGCTGACGAGGCCCGCGCGGCCTCGAGTCCTTGCTGCGTCGAGGCAGCCAGTTATCCGGTCGAGCAGGCCGGCGGCCCGCCGCAGATCGTCGCGGGTTAGCCGCCGATCATGCTGGTGACCGTGAACGTTGTGTTCCTCGGCAGCAGGCCGAACCGGGTCATGGCGCTCACCACGCGCTGGAGCCGCACCGCGTCGACCCCGAGCGGGAAGGTCGGCAGCGAGATGAACGCCGCCTGCTCTTTCTGGATAAGCAGGTATTTCCCGATGGCGCTCTCCACGGCGGCGCGGTCGGTGTCAGCGATCTGCTGCCCCTGGGACAGCGCCGTGGTGAACGCCTTCAACGTATTGGGGTACTTCTTGGCCCACGCCGCCGTGACCGCGTACCCCTGGATCGGGAAGTCCTGGGTGGCGCCCTGGTCGAGGTCGGCGAGTTCCTGCAGGCCGACGGCCGCTTCGAAGGCGCTGACGAACGGCTCAGGAGCGAACGACGCGCTGACCGCGGTCTTCGGATTCATCAGGGCCGGCCCCACGCCCGGGAACGGCACGTTGGCGTAATGCACCTGCCGTGGCGTGAGGCCATGCGCGACGAGCAGGGAATCGATCAGCAGGGTGCCGATGTCGTTCGGCGCGTTGACCGAGATGACCTTGTTCTTGAGCTGGCCGACCTGGGTTATCGGCGATCCCCCCTTGACCAGCACCGTCAGCACGTTCGGCTGCAGGAACGAGGCCTCGGCGATGATGCGCAGGTCAGCCTTGGGTGCGCCCATGGCGCCGAGCTGGTCCTCGATGTAGGTGACGTAGTCCCCGGCGGTGACGTCGTAGGTGCCCTTTTCCTGGCCGTTGACCAGGTCCTGCGTGGACGGCGGGATCTTGGGCGTGGGCACGATCGTCACGTGCAGGCCCTGGGCGGCGAACAGACCGTCCGTCTGAGCGATGTAAAGGCCGGCCGAGTCGATGGCCGGGAACGCGTTGACGACGATGTTCGTCTTCTCGAGATTGAGCCGCGGCGTGCCGCCCCCCGATCCGCCAGAGGAGCATCCGGCGGCCAGCATCGCGACCGCGACTGCCGACGCTACGAGCACGTTGCGGGATTTCATCCTTGCTCCATCAGACATTGCGGCGTCGCCTGCGACCCCGGGACCGGCTGGGTAGGTGGGCACCGCGATCGGCAGCGGCCTCTAACTGCGTCACGGAACATCATTGGGTCACGGAACAGCATAAGGTTCCGCATCGCCCGTCACATGCCAAACGGTACGACTTGTCCGAATCTGGCGTCACTCCGTTACCGACGCTAACCCGGTGTGTTTGATCTTGGCGTAAGGCCAGGTCGGCCCGGCTCGGCTGGGTCGGCCCGTGTCCCGCGTCCGCGAGCCATGTGACGTACAGCACTTTTAGCCCGAAAGGGTTTGACGATTCCGCGGTGGCCCCGGACCCCGCGCTCCCGTAGCCAGAGGAGGGCTTAGCGGCTCGGCTGGACCGGATGCGGGTCAGCAGCGGACTGCAACGTTTAATTTGCTGGCAAAGGGTAGAAGAACGAAACTAAAACAAATGTGAGGATACGCGGGATGCGTATCAATTAGATAGGTGTGCTGATGAATAGCGAACTTGGAGCAGGTGCCGCGACGGAATTCGCCGACGCATCCGATCTTAAGGATCTGCACGGCGCATTGCTCAGCACCGGGAGCGTCGAGCAGTTCCTGCACGAGATGGCCGTGCTGGCGGCCCGGCTGGTAAGCGGCGGCCTGTCTTGCGGGATGACCATGCAGCCCGACGGCAGGCCGCGCACCGTGGCGTGCAGCGATGAGGTCGCCGCGCGGGTGGACGAGGTGCAGTACGAACTCGACGACGGTCCGTGCCTGCATGCCATGCGCGATGGCCACATGGTGCGCATCGCGGACACGGCGGAGAAGGCGCGCTGGCCCGAGTTCGAGGCGCGGGCGGCTTCGCACGGGATCCGGTCGTGCCTGGCCCTGCCGTTGAGCGCCGACGGTAAGTCGGTCGGTGCCCTCAACCTGTACGCGCGAGACGCCTCGGCGTTCGGCGCGGCCGAGGCGCAGCGCGCCGAGAATTTCGCGGAAAATGCCTCCGGTGCGCTTTTGCTGGCCATGAGGCTGGCCTCACACGCCGCCCTTATCGAGCAACTGCGTTCGTCGCTGACTTCCCGGACGGTAATTGATCAGGCGCTCGGGATAATCATGGCCAGGGAACATTGCACCCAGGCCCGTGCATTCGCGATCCTGCGGTCTGCCTCGCAGAACAGCAATGTGAAACTCCGGGATGTCGCCGGCGCGGTGGTGACCAGTGTCACTGGCGAACCCCCGCAGCCGGCGCCGCCGTTCGAGGAGGGGCGGCCCTAACCGCCGCCGCCGTCAGTATCGGCCTTGGCGGTGGCGCTGTCCGGCTGGGCCTGCCCCGATTGATCGTAAGGGCCCGCCAGCGACGCGGCGACGCTGGGAAATGTGTCCATCAGCCGGTCGACTCCGGTTATCGACAGCACTCGCTGCACGGCCGGTGTGCTGATGACCAGCCGCAAGGCACTTCCGCTTGTGGCGGCCCGCCTGAATGCGCGCACCAGGGCGCTTACTCCCGCGGAATCGCAAAAGTTCGTTTTGCTCATGTCCGCGATCAGCAAAACCGCGCCCTGGTTCATGACGGCAAGGAGTTCCTCCCGGAGGGTGTCGGCATTGGTCACGTCTATCTCGACGGGCAGCGTGACCACGGCTACCTGGCCGATCCACAGCACCGGATAGTGCTCTCGAGACACGTACCACCACCATCTGTCCGTGCGAAGAGGCAAGTAGGCCGCGTCTCTGGACCTCGAAGAGCGGCTAACCGCTGGGCTTCGCCGCGCAGCGAACATTATTCACGTCGGCGCGGCGGGGGCGCAAGGTCAGCGCGCCGGCCCTTCTGAGGGCACTTCAGGGGTGTGAGGGGGCGGGTATTTCGCCGGTGCCTCGTTCGATGAGGCGGGTGGGGACGATGTGGGTGCGGGTCGGGGTGGTGTCGCCGTCGATGCGGCGGAACAGGATGCGGGCGGCGAGGGTGC
>WNGP01003914.1_pt1 | contig 20411 bp, 19 predicted proteins | sample 5407671 | NCBI WGS metagenome assembly WNGP01 (sample SAMN13153381, study PRJNA577476) | soil metagenome | isolation source: 40 cm soil or saprolite under Garry oak tree replicate 2 | place: USA:California | collected 2016-06-15 | reverse complement strand
TTCTTTGCCAGCTCGGGCACCAATTCGTTCTTCCACAGCGCGTACTGCGTCGCCACGAGTTCGCGCACCACGCGCTGGATACTGTTAAATGTCTCGGTTGCACTCAAACCGTCCGGCCCCACGTCGCTGGTCTCGCTTTGTATCTGCTGCTTGATCCCGGCGACGCGAATCTCAAAAAACTCATCCAGGTTCGAGCTGAAAATGGTAAGGAACTTGACGCGTTCGATGAGGGGCTGGGTGGGATCCTGCGCTTCTTCCAGAACGCGGCGATTGAACTCGAGCCAGCTCAGCTCGCGATTGATAAAATTTTGAGGATCAGAAAAACGCTTTTCTTGAGGAACGTCCTCCTGCAGGACTTCCACCCCTGCGGAGGGGTCCTCGGCAATACTGGTCTTGGCAACGGCTGTTGGCATTTATCGCTTTCTTGGAATCCTCGGGCCGAAAAACGAGCTCGCGCGTTAATTCATGCAACCACTGCTTAGGAAATTAGGCAAGAGCTGGACACGCCGCGACTGGCCGCGTCACGTCGTGGCCACCACAGGCTGATGCCGGATATCTTCAGCGGCGGCCGCATAGACAGCATCTTCGGCAATATTAGTGGCATGATCGCCTACGCGTTCGAGGCAACGGCCAATGAAAATCAGATTCAAGTAGCCTCGCAATTGCTCGGGGTCGTGCGCCATGCGCTCGATTAATTTGCGACTAGCAGCGCGATTCAAATCATCCAGCTTTTGATCGCGTGGAACGACCGCGCGCGCAAGATCGACATCCTCGCGCGCGAAGGCATCCACACTGTCCTTAAACATCCACACGGCCTGCTCGTACATCGGTCGGATCAATTCGACCTCGGCTAACGGCGGATGTTGATTTAACTTCCGCGCGCGTCGCGCAATCGTCGTCGCCTGATCAGCCATGCGCTCCAGATTCGATGAAAGTTTCATGGCGGAAACAACGCGGCGCAGATCGGAGGCTACCGGCTGAAACCGCAACAAAATTGCCACGCCATCCTTGTCGATCTGTATCTCGAGTTGATCGATCTCTTCATCATCGGCGATTGCATGTGCGCAAAGATCGTCATCGCGATTGAACAAGCCCTTCATCGCTCGCTCCAAGCTGCGCTCGGTCAGGCTCGACATCATCAGGACGTTGTTGCGCAGAGAAGCGAGCGCTTCGTCGAATGTCCCAAGAATGTGTTTTGGTGTGATCATCACATCATCAGCATCAGGCTATAGCGTGCGCTCTCATGAGCGCACCGGGCACTCGGCGTGGCAGTGCGAAATCCGCTGAAGATAGCGGACGCTACAGCATTTGTTGGACGCGTTTTAGTCATAGTAATTAGCCGAACCGACCGGTGATGTAATCCTCCGTCTGTTTCTGGCTCGGGTTGGTGAAGATCTTCGTTGTCGATCCAAACTCAATCAGGCGGCCCATGTAAAGGAACGCGGTAAAATCAGAGATGCGGCCGGCCTGTTGCATGTTGTGCGTTACCGTTACGATCGTGTATTGGGCTTTGAGCTCATAGATCAATTCCTCAATCTTGGCTGTGGCGATCGGATCAAGCGCCGAACAGGGCTCATCCATTAAAAGCACTTCGGGTTCCACCGCGAGCGCGCGGGCAATGCAAAGCCTTTGCTGCTGGCCACCGGAAAGGCTGGTGCCGGACTTGTGCAAATCATCTTTCACCTCATCCCAAAGAGCAGCCATGCGGAGCGATTTTTCCAGACGTTCATTGAGAAATTTTTGGTTGCGCACTCCGTTCAATCGCAAACCAATGATAACATTCTCGCCAATCGACATCGTCGGAAACGGATTCGATTTTTGGAAGACCATGCCGACCCGGCGGCGAACGATCGCGGGATCGACAGTGCTCGAATAGAGATCCTCGCCTTGAAGGAGGACTCTTCCTTCGACACGCGTCTTCGGCACGAGCTCGTGCATACGGTTGAGACAGCGGAGAAACGTTGATTTCCCGCAACCGCTCGGCCCGATAATAGCAGTCACCGCATTCGATGCGATGTCGAGCGTCACATCATCAATGGCACGCTTCTCGCCGTACCAGATCGATACATTCTTCACCTGGAAAGTTAACGGTGGCGCAGGCTCGGTGGTGGGGGACGGCTCGGCCGGCCGTTCGACATGTTCGACAACCGCAGGATCCGGACTTGCCATAATTAAATTAACCATTCGCAACAAACGCTAGACGGCGGATGTCGTTCGTCCGCGCGTCAGGATTCTCACCAGTACATTAACGCAAAAAATTCCCGTGACGAGCACCAGGGCGCCGGCCCAGGCTTGGCGATGCCAATCGTCGTAGGGAGAGATTGCGTAAGTAAAAATCTGCAATGGAAGCGCAGCGATCGGTTCGCTCAAGTTATGGTTCCAAAACCGATTGCCGAAGGCGGTGAAGAGGAGCGGTGCAGTCTCGCCGCCGACTCTTGCCAACGCCAGCAGAATGCCAGTGATGATTCCCTTGGAAGCAGTCTTCATTACGATGTAAACGATCGTTTTCCAACGAGCGACGCCGAGCGCGAGGGCAGCCTCGCGATAACCATTCGGCACCAGCAGAATCACTTCCTCAGTCGTGCGCAGAATGAGCGGGATCATGATCAAGCCAAGCGCGAGGCCGCCAGCATAGGCGGAGAAGCCTTTGAAACGCAACACGACCAGCCCGTAAACGACAACACCAAACGTGATTGACGGCACACCGTTGAGTACGTCGGCGACAAAACGCAGCAGCGCATTCGCGCGCGCAGTTCCGTATTCGGCCAGGTAAACGCCGCCTAGAACTCCGATTGGAATACCGATCGCAGAGGCGAACGCGAGCAATTCCAGCGAGCCAACAATTGCGTTCACCATTCCGCCGCCAGCCTCACCGACCGGCTTTGGCAAATGCGTGAAAAAAGCCCAGTTCACCGAACTCGCGCCGTTAGCAAGAAGATGAAAAAAGATCAGACCTAGCGGGGCGATCACCAGGAGCGCGGAGACAAACGTAGTGGCCGAGGCCAGCGCATTCATGATCTTGCGCCAAGTGTGATTGTCTGCTCGGCCGGAATGCATCGTCATTGCACGGCGCGCGTTGTTGATGTTGTCGTCAAGGTTTTGAGAAGAAGTTGCGCGATCAGGTTCACCAGAATCGTGACTCCGAAGAGCACCAGCCCAATCTCGAACAGCGCCTGCAAATAAATGTCCGTAGTTGCTTCGGTGAACTCATTCGCGATAACGCTGGCAAGGGTGTAGCCGGGCTTAAAAAGCGACGCCGCGATCTGCGGCGTGTTGCCGATCACCATTGTCACCGCCATCGTTTCGCCAAGCGCGCGCCCGAGGCCAAGAATCACGGCACCGAACAAGCCTTTCCTCGCATAGCTCAGGACCGCGATCCGCGTCACCTCCCAGCGTGTCGCACCGAGTGCGTAGGCTGCCTCGCGCTGCAAGTTCGGAACGCTGCGCAGAATCTCGCGCGAGACTGAGGTGATGATTGGCAGAATCATAATGGCGATAATGATTCCGCCCGCGAGCATGCTGGTCCCGTAGATCGGCCCGCTGAAGAATGGCGTCCACCCAAAGAATCGTTTCAGCAGCGGAAACGGATAATCGCGCAACCACGGAATCATGACGAAAATGCCCCACAATCCGAGGATTACACTCGGTATCGCCGCCAGCATCTCGATCAACGAAACAATCGGCTGCCGAATCCAGAGCGGCGCAAGTTCCGTAAGGTAAACCGCAGTCGCGACGCTCAACGGCACAGCGATGAGCAACGCAATAAAGGAAGAAACCAGCGTTCCGTAAATAAATGGCAGCGCGCCAAATTGCTCCGTGACCGGGTCCCAGGTCGAGGTGGTGAGAAAATGAAACCCAAATTTTTGAACCGCGAGCGAAGATCCACGCCACAGTTGCCAGCCGATTAAAATGACGAGCAGAACCACCGCCATCGCCATGGCGAGGGTAAGCCACGCGAATGCTTTATCGACCAAGCGCGAGGGCGGGGCCATTGCGCGCGCCGCTGAGCGCGGCGCAAGCGAAGCGGCTGCTGGAGGTGTGGCAATCTCCATGCCCCTTTATACTATATTTTGATTTCGTGGATTCGCTTCAGGACACGTTCCTGAAGGTTCTCCGGCAGGGGTGCGTATTGGAGGTCCCTGGCCATTTTCTCGCCGTCTTTCACGGCCCATTTTAGAAATTCCACCAGCTTCTTTCCTTTGGTCGCATCCTTCTGTTGCTCATAGACCAGCAACCAGGTCGCACCGCAGATCGGATACGCATCTTTGCCTGGTGCATTGGTGATGGAGAAACGGAAATCCTCCGGAATATCCGCCGTCGCGAGCGCGGCAGTGACCGATTGAATATTCGGCTTCACAAATTCGCCGGCTGCGTTCTTGACCTCGGCGTACGGCATCTTGTTTTGCACCGCGTAGATCAATTCCACATAGCCGAGCGCGCCCGGCGTCTGCTTGATTTGCCCGGCCACGCCTTCGTTTCCTTTACCGCCGATTCCGGTCGGCCAGTTTACAGAAGTATTCGTCCCGACCTTGCTTTTCCATTCCGGGCTGATCTTGCTTAGGTAATCGGTCCAAATGTAAGTCGTTCCGCTGCCATCGGAGCGGTGCACAACCACGATCTCCTGATCGGGTAAGCTCACTCCCGGATTGAGCGTGGTGATTTTCGGGTCGTTCCACTTCTTGATTTGGCCAAGAAAAATTCCCGCAATCGTATCAGCATCGAACTTTAACGCCGGATTTCCGGGCAGGTTATAAGCAACCACATCCGCTCCCGCGACCGTTGGAATGTGCAAGAGTTTGCCCGGCGCCTTCGCGAGATTCTCATCGCTCATCGGACCATCCGATGCGCCGAAATCGACCGTTTGCGCGAGGATTTGTTTTTGGCCTCCGCCGGATCCGATCGATTGATAATTAAATCGGACAGAAGGGTCCACTTTTGCGTACTCATCGAACCACTTCGAGTAGATCGGATACGGGAATGTTGCACCTGCGCCGTTAATCATCATCTGCGCCGAGGCGGTCGCACTCATTCCCGCTAACAGCACCAACGCTAAAGTTTTGCGCCTAAATTTTAAAGGTTTCATGCGTGTTCCAGCCTGCCGCAGCGCGCGCGGAAGCGTCAAAAAGTTTAATGTTACTTTTGTGTGACAGGGGAGAGCGCTCTCTACCTGCGTCGCTCGCAAGAACCGCTACAGAAGACAGGGCCTACGACTGGCGCGATGCAGTGGAAGCTACGGATGCGTCGGCAAGACCACGCGAATCGTGGTTCCTTTGCCAAGCTCACTCTCGGCTTCCACGCGACCACCATGCAATTGGGCAATATGTTTCACAATCGCCAGCCCGAGACCAGTGCCGCCGAGCTCCCGACTGCGCGCTTTGTCAGCGCGATAAAATCGCTCGAAAATGCGTGGCAAATCCTCTTTTGAGATGCCGGCGCCATCATCGCTCACGCTGAGCACGGTTTCGGGACCGCGCCGTGCTGCTTGCAGCTGAATCTGCCCGTTCTCACGCGAATATTTCACCGCGTTTTCCAGCAGATTGTAGAGGACTTCCTGTAGCCGGGTTTCATCCGCGCGAAGTGTCGATGCGTCCGGCGAAACATCGACAATCACTTTTAGGTTCTTTGCCGCGAGTTTTTCTCTCCAGTCACGGACGACGTTATTAAACAACTCCTCCACTCGTACAACGCTGAGCGCCAGCGTTGCGTTTGATGATTCCAACTGGGCAAGGCTCAGCAGATCTTCGACCAGAAGTCCTAGCCGTTTGGAATGCCGTTCCATGATCGCAAGGATCCGTGCCAGTTCCTGTCGCGAAGGTTTCGGATTATCGAGCAACGTCTCGATGTAGCCGCGCAGAATCGACAACGGGGTTCGCAACTCGTGTGAAACATTCGCGACAAAATCGCTTCGGATTTGATCCAGCCGCTTCAATTCTGTGATATCATGAAAAAGTAATACCGCGCCGGTCGTTTCATCGAGAGCATTCTTGATTGGGACAGCATTGACTTCGATGTGCCGCTCGCTGTGGGTTTGTGAATCGGCAAGGCTCAACTCGCTGCGCATTGCTTCGCCGGTGCGCAGCGTTTCCGCAATCAGCCAATCCAGCGTTGCGTGGCGGACGGTCTCAAGCAAAGGGACGCCGGCGGCTGGGCCTCGCAGCCCGAACAGTTCCTCGAACGTTCGATTCGTGAGCGTAATGCGGCGGCGCGCGTCAACCACCAGCAGGCCATCCTGCACCGCGCCAAGAATTGTTTGGGTGCCGGATTCGCGCCCGGCCATCTGGCGATCGAGTTCCTGCTGGCGCGCAAAAATACTCTCCAGCGCCAGGCCAACCCGTTGCGCGTCTGCTCCGCCATCGACCAGGAAAGTGGGCGGCCGCTCGCCGCGCCCGATTTGCGTCACGAGCTCTTCAATTTGTCGCCACGGCGCAGCCCATTTTCGCCAGAGCACCAGTACTGTCACTGCGACTATGCCACAGATTATGGCCAGGATTAGCCACCACATCTGGGCCTAATTTTCCCTCAGGCGATAGCCGAACCCGCGCACGCTTTCGATTGCATCGGCGGCTTTGCCGAGTTTTTTACGCAGCCGTCGTACATGCGTATCCACGGTGCGCGTATCGATGACGCTTTCGTAACCCCAAACGTCGTTAAGCAACCGATCGCGCGCCTGGACGCGACCGCGCCGCTGCATGAGCGTGTGCAAAAGTTTAAATTCGAGGCTGGTGAGATTGACGCGTTTGCCATGGACAGAAACTTCGTGCCGCGCCGGATCAATCACGATCGAACCGGCGCTCAGATGTTCGTCTTCTGCCCCGCCCTCGGCACGGCGCAAGATGGCCTTGATGCGCAAGACGACTTCCCGCGGGCTGAACGGCTTCGTCACGTAATCGTCGGCGCCGAATTCGAGACCGACAATGCGATCAATCTCTTCTGCTTTCGCCGTTAACATCAGAATCGGAATGTGACGCGTCGCCGTGTCGCTCTTCAAAATTCTGCAGACTTCGAGTCCCAACATTTTTGGTAACATCAGATCAAGAACAATGAAATCAGGTCTGTCGTCGCGCGCCTTCTGCAAACCGCTCGCGCCGTCGGCGGCTGTCGAAATCCTGAAGCCCGCCTTGCGCAAATTCAGCGTGAGAAGGTCGGCAACATCGCTCTCATCTTCGATGATCAGGATATTCCTGCCAGAGCCGATCTCCATGGAATAGCAAATCAACTCGCCCGCGCCTTAAATTCCAATATTTCTGCACGAATTTATAGAATCGCTTTGCATTTTGGGCACAAAGTTTGCCGAATCGTTACTTTCTCGTCATACGCTTGTAACAATCGGCTTTTAGTTTCGTTCGCGTTCGATTAGGCAGCTGCTGACCGAGCTGGCTCTTGCCTCTCGATCCAACCATCAAAAACCAAGGAGAAACTTATGTTCATTAAGAAATTCGTCTTACGGGCAGCGGGCGCAAGCCTGGCTGTTATTTTACTAACCGCGCAGCCGCTTCGCGCGGAGTCATCGTCTGAGACTGCGCGAATCGAAAAACTCGAGCGCGCAGTGGAGCTGCTGGAGAAACGCAACGCTGATCTGCAAGCAGAAGTCAACAACTTGAAAACCAGACAAGCTGCGTATCCGCCGGAGGGGAAATTGAAAAAGAAAGTCACTTACGACGGAAAAACGTATGTCGAGAAAGCCGTTGTCGAAGAAGAGAAACCGCCGGTTTACGTGCAGCAGCGTGGGCCGGAACTGAAGCTGGTGCTGGGCGGATTCATCCAGGCGAATTTTGAAGACGGCGACGTGTCCGCGTTTGAAGGGCGCTTCGGTCAAACAGCGTTGAAAGATCGTTTCCGCCTGCGCCGGGCACGGATCAGCCTGACCGGCGAATTTGCCGAGCAATTCGATTTCAAAATGGAAGGCGATTTCGAGAATAGCGATGGCACTTCTCCATCCAACCGCACCGACTTTTCGGGAACCGACATTTGGCTCAACTGGCATCGGTTTCCTGCGGCGCAAATTAAGATCGGCCAATACAAAGCGCCATTCGGTTTGGAGCAGCTGACTCCTGACACAGCCCTTTTCATTATCGAGCGTAGTCTGCCAACCGGCGCAATCACCCCAGAGCGCCAGATTGGTGTTGAACTCTGGGGCAAGCCGTTCACGACCCTTTGGCCTGCGCAGAAGGATTTGCTGACCTATTACGCCGGCATCTTTAATGGGAACGGACGCAACATTAACAATAACGACAACAACAATTTCATGTATGTCGGACGGCTGGAGTTAATGCCGTTCAAAGGCAAAGTCTTCGGTCAGGCTTCCAGTCTGAAACTTGGCGGCGACGTGCTCAACAGCCGCGACGATAAAGGAACTAATATCTCACAATCGGGGAATCTGTTGGTAAACTCCGATGGCTCCCTCTCGTCGTTCGTGCTGCCGGGTGCAGATGAAAGAACGGCGTGGAGCGTGGACGCCTGGCTAAACATCGGTCCGTTTGACCTGATCGGTGAATATCTCGAGGAATACGTCAACGGGCGCACCGTGAACGGCGTCCCACCAGGGTTCGCCAACTTTGCGACGGACGGCTTCCAGATAACCTCAGGCTTTTTCCTCATCCCGAAAAAGTTTCAAGCTGCGGTTCAGTGGCAATACTTGAATCCTGGGCAGAAGGGCAACGACGGCATTTACTCCATCACCGGCGGACTGAACTACTACATCCACGGAAACGATCTCAAGCTGATGATCAACTACATTCACACCTGGTCTGATTTCCGTCAGGCGAACCCTGAATTTGGCGATGATCAGTTCGATGAAGTCATTGGCCGTGTGCAGGTGATGTTCTAGACGACATCATTCATTGAATTGCCACACGGTTAGGTTAAATAAAGCCCGCCGGGAGAGCCTCCTCCCGGCGGGCTTGTCGCTGCACCGAATCATCCCAGCGCATGAAAATAAAGGCGAAGGGAAAACGATCTCGTCGCCGGAGATCACGGGAAGCAACACCGCTAACAATGCTTGAGTCCGACCTTCGCGCATTTACTCGAATATCGCGCTCATAATTGCGGGTGGTGTGATGCTGTAGGCTCTGATTCCATGGTGGTCGAAAGTCTTACTCGCCACGTCGCGGCGTTTTTTTTAGGTTTACTGGCTACACGGAGGAACTGCTTATGTTCTCGATTCAAAAGCTCATTGGGCGCGACGGAAAATTTTACGATTTGCTGGAAGCGAGCGCGCAGCAGGCCGACAGCAGTGTCCATCATCTGGTCGCGCTGCTTGAAAAACTTCAGCAAAATGAGACGCCAGAGCACCTCGAAGAGTTTGCGCACAGCCGACGCGAGGACAAACGCATCACGCAGGAACTAACCGAGCAGCTCTCAAAAACATTCGTCACACCGCTGGAGCGGGAGGACATCCAGGAACTGGCAGCTGCGCTTTATAAGATCCCGAAGACCGTCGAAAAAATCGGTGAGCGGATCTTAATCTGCCCGGACGATTTGCGCGGGCACAGTTTTCAGAAGCAGGTTGAGTTACTTGATCAAGCGGCCGAGACGGTACTGTCGATGGTAAAACAGTTGCGTAAGGGCATCGACGCCCAGACCGCGCGTGAAATGAACGCCAAACTTCAAAGAATCGAAGGCGACGCGGACCAGCTCGAACTGGACCGAATTCGCGACCTTTTCCACGGCAAATACGAGCCGAAACAGATCATTTTTCTGCACGATCTTTATGGCTTGTTGGAGAAAGTAATCGACCGCTGCCGCGATGCCGGGAACATCATCCTGCAGGTGGCGCTGAAATATTCGTAGCAAGCAATCGCGTGCTCACATTAATTTCCGTCGTTCTTGCGGCGATCATTTTCGAATACAGCAACGGCTTTCACGACGCCGCAAACGCGATTGCCACCGTAGTCTCGACGCGAGTCCTGACGCCGCGCAAAGCGATCGCGATGGCTGCGTTTTTCAATCTCACCGGCGCATTGTTCGGCGGCGCGGTTGCTTCAACGATCGGCAAAGGACTGGTGGACACCGACATTGTCACAATGACGACGGTGCTCTGCGCCGTGATCGCCGCATTTGCATGGAACATCGCCACGTGGTGGTTGGGTTTGCCGTCCAGTTCGAGTCACGCGCTGATCGGCGGGCTTTGCGGCGCAGCGCTGGCCGCGGCGCGCGGCAATTGGTCCGTCATAAAATGGAATGAAGGCGTCTGGCCGAAAGTGGTCATACCCATGATCACATCGCCATTCGCCGGATTTATTTTCGGCGCGTTACTGATGCTTCTACTTTTTGTCACGTTGCATCGTTTCACGCCGCATTTCATCCATTCGCTGTTTGGCAAACTGCAAATTTTCAGCGCAGCCTGGATGGCGCACAGCCATGGGACTAATGATGCCCAAAAAACCATGGGCATTATTACGCTGGCACTTTTTACCGGCACCAAAGCTGGGAGTTTTGATCATTTCCCGGCCTGGTTAGATTTTCTCAAAACGCCGGTCTTCGTGTTGCCCAAATGGGTGATCGGTCTTTGCGCGGTAACGATGGCTGTAGGAACAGCCGCTGGCGGCTGGCGAATCATTCGCACGCTCGGGCATCGTATGGTGAAATTGCAGCCAGTGCACGGCTTCGCGGCCGAAACAACAGCCGCGTTGATCATTCAAGGCGCGAGTTACTACGGCATTCCGCTTTCCACGACGCACGTGATTTCCACGTCGATCATGGGCGTCGGCGCGGTGAAACGTTTCAGCGGAATGCGCTGGACAGTGGTCGAACGAATTATTTGGACCTGGCTTTTCACTCTTCCAGCGAGCGGCCTGATCGGCTACGTGCTCGAACGCACAGTCGGAGCGCTTTGATCCTTTGCTGGCGCTTTGCGCCTGGCCCATGATTGCCGCGGCCGGCGCGATCAGCCAGGTTCTATAGATCGCGAAAAAAATGTTGCACGCTGGAAACAACTCTGCTAATAGTTAACCAGATGGTTAAATATTCGCCTACAACCCTGAACAGAACGTTCGCTGCCCTGGCCGATCCTACCCGGCGCCGGCTCCTGGCGCATCTGGCCCGGGGTGACCGACGCGTCACCGACCTCGCCCGCCCGCACGCCATGTCTCTGCCCGCGGTTTCGAAACATCTCCGCGTTTTGGAGAAAGCTGGATTGTTGCGGCGACGCCGCTACGGGCGCGTGCACGAAATGCAACTGGACGCCAAACCGCTGCAACAGGCCGCGAAGTGGGTCGAGGAATATCGGAAATTCTGGGAGGGCTCGCTCGATCGCCTGGCCGAATATTTGGAAAAAACAAACAAGAAGAAAGCAAAGGCCTGAGTCATGTGTCCGCTCTGCGTCGCAAACATCGGCATCCTTCTCACCGGGCTGATCTCAAGCAGCGCAGTCGGCGCGTTTACGTTCACGAAAATTTTTCGACAAACAACAGCCAACAAGGGAAACAGTAAGAGAAGGAAATGCGAAAGAGCACACGAAACAAGGAGACAAGAACGATGACGAAACGCAAAAAAGGAACACGTAAAGAGTGGCTCGCTGTCCGGCTCGATTTGCTGAAGGCCGAAAAGGAATTGACGCGGCGCAGCGACGAGTTAGCAAAGCGGCGACAGGAACTGCCATGGGTTAAGATCGACAAGAATTACCAATTCGAAACCGACAAGGGCACCGCGTCGCTGGCGGATCTCTTTCGCGGGCGCTCGCAGCTCCTCATTTACCACTTCATGTTCGGGCCAGACTATAAGGCGGGTTGTCCGTCCTGCTCGGCGATCGCAGACGGATTCGATGGGATCGCGGTTCACCTGGCGAACCACGACGTGATGCTTTGGGCGGTGTCGCGCGCGCCACTGCCGAAACTGCAAGAGTACAAACGGCGAATGGGTTGGACCTTTCCATGGGCGTCGTCGTTCGGCAGTGATTTCAACTTCGACTTCAACGCTTCCTTCACCGAGGAACAACAGCGCAAGGGAATTGAGTACAACTATCGCCGCGAGGAGCCCGTTGCCGACATTCCGTCACGCTCGACAGCAGACGGGCCGACCGCATACGCGGCCGCGGCCGGAACCGACGTGGACACCTACACGCGCGAGCGGCCGGGTCTGAGCACGTTCGTGCTTGAAGACGGCGTCGTTTACCACACTTATTCCGCGTATTCGCGCGGAGTGGACGCGCTCTGGAGCATGTATCAATGGCTTGACCGCGCACCCAAGGGGCGCAACGAGGATGGCGATCTCTGGTGGCGTCGCCGCGATGAGTACAAGAAAGCATAAAAATGACGACGAAAAGCAATTTAGAGGAAGCAGTAATCATCGAACGAACGTTGAACGCGCCGGTCGCCAAATGCGGCAGTGGTATTTCGATTTGAAGGAATTCAAACCGGAGGTCGGCTTCGAATTCGAGTTCGTTGTCGAACACGACGGCAACACTTACCATCATCTTTGCCGGGTCACCGAAGTAATTTCCGAAAAAAAGATCGCCTACACCTGGCGCTATAAAAACGAGCCGGGCGATTCATTAGTCACAATTGAATTGTTCGCCGAAGGCAACAAAACGCGACTGAAGCTGACCCACAGTGGCATCGAAACCTTTCCGAAAACGCCGGCCTACGCGCGGAAGAATTTCGAAGCCGGGTGGACGCAAATCATCGGTTCGGAACTCAAGCAATTCGTTGAGAAAACGGGCAAGAAAAAGTCATGACCACCAAATCCATGAAAACAGGAACGATTCTGCGAATTGCTTCGCTCCTGGCGGCGCTTCAGTATGGCGCGCACGCGTCTCTCTTTCTGTTGGCTGCGTGGAGGCACGGTCCCGGCAAGTTGGCGGCGATCGCTGCGAGCCGATCGCACAGTTATTGGGACTTCTATTTTGGATACGGTCTGCTTGCGATTTTGAGTGGGTTGATCGAAGTCGTTTTTCTCTGGCAGCTGGCTTCGCTGGCAGAAGTAAATGCCGAACGCATCAGACCGATGGTGACGCTCTTTATTTTCGCCAATTTTGCGCATGCGTTCCTCGTCTGGAACTACTTCTCGCTGTTGGTGCCAGTCGCTTTTGATATCTTGATCGCGACATTGCTCGGCCTTGCCTTTGCAATGGCGCGCCCTCGAAACCTTCACTCAGCCTCGCGACCGAAACTGGGAGATTACCCTTCAATCGCAACTTAACTGGATTATGAAGACGAAAAGCTCAGACAAATTGTCTTTGGAAATAAAGCGCTTCATCAACGCTTCGCCCGATCGCGTTTACGCGGCATGGACGGATCCGGCGCAATTAAAAGAATGGTGGGGACCGGAACGCGTTCGAACTCGCAATCTCATCGCCGATGCGCGGGTTGGCGGCAAATATCGCTGGGATCTCACGAACCCGGAAGGCGCAGACATGACAGTCTTCGGCGAGTACCGCGAACTCGTTCCCGGAAAGAAGATCGTCTTTACCTGGCAATGGGATGACGACGATGTCTGGGACAATCGCACTAGCATTGTCACCGTCGAGTTGTCCGATCGCGACGGCGGCACCCAGCTGCGCTTAACGCACGAACAACTGCCGAGCGAAGAATCACGCGATCGTCACAACGAAGGCTGGAACAGTGTTCTCGATCGACTCGAAAAATTCTTCAGCAGGTAGATTGTTGATCTAATACACAGGAGGAAAAAATGAATACTGAACAAGTTGCAAGAAAAGTGGTGGAGTTAGTCCGCAAACAAGCCTGGTACGAGGCGCTCGACACGCTGTATGATGATAACATCGTCAGCGTGGAAGCGTACAGCGCCGGCGGCGGTTCGCCGGAGACGCGCGGAAAAGAAGGCGTGCGGGGCAAAATCGATTGGTGGGTGAACGCGATGGAAGTTCATAGCTTCAAAGCGAGCGAACCATTCGTCGCGCACGATCGATTCGTAGTTCAATACGACGCTGACGTTACGGACAAGAAATCGAAAGAGCGCAGAAAATTGTCCGAAGTCGGCGTTTACACGGTGAAGGACGGAAAGATCGTGCGGGAAGAATTCCTGCCGCGAGTCGAGGCTTAGCTTTCCTGGCCGGCGCGTACGCCGGGTGTTGCTCCAATCCAAATCAGCGCGGTGATGGCACTTGCAACGGCGAGCGCCGCGCCCATTGCCATGACCGTTCTGAATCCGGACACAAACGATTCGTCGATCGAGCGACGGATCACCTTTTGCGTGAGCGGATCCTGATCTTCCGGAATGGCAATCGCGGCCAGCTTGGTGCGCTGGAGCTGCAGTGATTGCGATACTGGTGGCGGCAGGTTCGATCGCGCCACTCGCTCATCGAGCGCGTGATTGAAAACCTGGAGCATCACAACTCCGAGAACGGCGATTGCGATGAGTCCGGCCGTCCTGGCGACCGCGTTGTTGATACCGGAGGCAACGCCGGCGCGATTTTGCGCGACTGAATTCATTACAGTCGTAGTGAGCGGCGCCACGCTTATCGCCATGCCGAGGCCGAGAGCCACGATGGCCGGGAAAAAATTTGTCCAGTAGCTGCCACCCACGCCCGGTAGCATAAAAAGCGCAAACCCAAGCGCAGCGATCACCGGACCAATAATAAGCGGAGGCTTCGGTCCGTACGTAACAATCAGCCCGCCCGACCAGCGTGAAAGGAAAGAAATGATTAAGATGAAGGGCAACAGCGCGGCGCCTGCTGCGGTGGCAGAGTAACGCTGAACCTGAATTAAGTTCAACGGCAGAAAGAACAAAGTTCCACCGAGCGCCCCGTAGAGCAGGAACGTGAGCAGGTTCGCCCCCGTAAACGTTCGCGATCGAAAAAGAGCTAGCGGCAACATTGGAGTCGGAATTCGCATCTCTGTGAGCAAGAACAGCGCGAGGAAGACGACGGCAGCACCTAGTGCAGCGAGCACTGATCGATCGCCAAAACCGAAACGCGAAGATTCGATCAACCCATAAACCAACGCGCCTAAACCCAGTGCCGCCAAAACTGCGCCTAACCAGTCTAGTCCGTGACTCTCTGGATCAGCGCTTTCTGGCACGCGCCAGAGCGAGATTAAGATTACCAAGAGTGCTAGTGGAATATTGATAAAGAACACCGCGCGCCATGATAAGTGTTCGATGAGCCAGCCGCCGATCACCGGGCCGAGTGCGGTTGTGATCGCGCTGAGCCCGGACCAGGTGCCGATCGCGCGTCCACGTTGGTCCTCTGAAAAGGAATTGCTGATGATAGCAAGACTGCCCGGAATCAGGAGAGCTGCGCCAAGTCCTTGTAGTGCACGCGCCGCGATGAGTTGATGAATGTTGCCCGCGAATCCGCACGCCGCCGACGCTGACGCGAAGAGGGCAACCCCAATCACAAAAACTCGGCGACGTCCGTAGTGATCGCCAAGCGAACCGCCGACCAGCAGGAGCGCCGAGAGTAAAAGTGAATAGGCTTCGATTACCCATTGCACATCCACAGCGGTGGCGTTGAGGGTGGTCTGCAGTGCCGGCAGCGCAACGTTGACGACGGTGCCGTCGATGAACGCCATGCTGGAAGCCAGAATTGTTGCCGCCAGCACCCAGCGACCGCGGGATTTCGAACAAGGCTCTCCGGCCGGAGCCGAGCGAATTATGCTTTCGTCGCATGGTTCTCGGATGAACGCCAACATGGTGGGCTGATACGCGCTATCGTGCGCGCCCTGATCGTTAGCGGGTCGCCGCGTACTTGTCGATCAACGCTAAATGATCGAGCAAGCGTAAAGCTTCGTCGTTTTCGCCAACCCAGACGTAAATCTCGGCCAGAGCAGCGGTGGCTTGCGGGCCATCAAAGGCGTCTTGAGACTCGGGCAACAGTTCGACCGCCTTCTTGCCTTCTTTGATTGCGTCCTCTTTCAGGCCCATGCCTGCAAGAATAGCGCCGAGCTGGCCGTGACGAGTCGAATCGCCAGGCGCGTCACGCACGAGTTTCTCAGCCGATGTTCGGGCGTGCTCGAAAGCTGCTTGCGCCTTCATTCTGTCGCCCTGATACAAATAAAGTCTGCCTTCCAGGAAAGCTTTTGGGCAAGGGGCAGTGTTGAAGTAAGCCAATGTCTCTCCGCGAAATTGCTGCGCCACCTGAAGAGCATCGGCAAACTTCCGTTGCAAGGTCAAAACCCAAACCCGCGCTGACGTAACGATCCCATCTGGATCGAATTCTGGAGGCACCAGGGACAACTGATTTTCGGCGAACGCAACGTCCCCCTTCCATATGATGGCCATGGCTGCTTTCATTCCGAGCGAACCAAACGATTGTGGCGCAGTGGTAATTCCCCGATCAAAAATCTTGTCCGCAGTTTCGAAATTGCGCTGAGCCATGTAGTTGGAAGCAAGGTTGAACAGAACGTTTTCGCTCTTTGGATCGAGCGCGGCGGACTTTTCAAGATTCGCGGTGGATTCAGCCCATTTGCCTTGGCGTCGCTGGATGGCGCCGATGGCCATATAGGCTTGGGCTTCGTTCGGCAGATCACGCTTCGCAATCTCGAACTCAGCGAGGGCGCGCTCGTAATCGCGATCACCATAGTAGTAGGAAAAACCGAGTGCGAGATGGCCTTCTGCAAGGTCCGGTTGCAACCGCAGCGCCTGATCAGCATTAAAACGCGCCTTTTCTCGACGGGCCGGTGTCGGCTCGAAACTGTGATATATCCAGCTCTCTACCTTGGACAGACCGGCAAAAGCGGCTGCAAAGTTTGGATCGAGCTTGATCGCTTGTTCGAAAAGCTGCTCGGCCTTGAACGAAGCCTCGCGAAACATGTCCGGGCGGTTAGCGTAATCGTGTGCCTGAATGAAAAGTAGATATGCGTCTGGATTTTGCGTCGGCATGCGATCGATGCGCGCTTTTTCGCTCTGCGAAAGTTTTGCCTGCAACGCGGAGGCGATTTTCTGCGCGAGGTCAGTTTGAATCGCGAAGACGTCGGTCAAATCGCGGTCGTAATCTTCCGCCCAAATATGCTCGTCGTTGTTCGCGTTGATCAACTGCACGCTTACGCGGACGCGATTGCCAGCTCGACGAACACTACCTTCCAGGAGCGTAGCGACGCCGAGCACTTTACCGATTTCGCGCGCGTTGCGTGCCCCATCGCCCCGATACGTCATAACTGACATTCGCGAGATGACTTTCAAATCACCGATTTTCGAGAGATTCGTCAGGATATCGTCCTGTATACCGTCGGCGAAATAGGCGTTCTCCTTTTCATCGTTCAAATTTTGGAAAGGGAGGACCGCGATCGACTTGTCGATCTTACGCGCTGATGCTCGGGGCAGGAGGAAGAAACCTGCTCCGGCGGAAATGATCACGCCGATTGCGATCAGCATGATCAAATTGCGGCCACGGTGCGATCGGGATGTAGCTGGCTCCCGAGTTACGCGGATACCTTGCGGAGTGACGTCGTAGGCCCACGCCAGGATCAATGCAATCGGAAAGCCGATCAACAGGAGTACGACCACGAGACGGAATGCCCAGTTTGGCAATTCCCACGCGGGGAAAACAGCGGAGCCGATCTGAATAATGAATCCCGCGCGGCGATGATGTGCGCGGCAGCTACGCGATAAACTTTTCGCCGCTGCACTTCCTCGAAGAAGCCGCTCATAAAAAGAGATGTAAATTCATCGCGCACCGCAATCATAATTCAATTGCGGGTTTTGCAGGCGATGATGATCAGCGATTCGTCGTTCTTCTGCTGCCTTTAAGGCCGGACCCAGACAACGAACCCGCCGGTGTCTAATATTCGGCAAACGCGTCGTCCGGATAGCAGTACAACCAGCGCTCCCCCGGCTGGGCGGATACGATGACTGGATGGCCTGTCACGCGCGCGTGTTTGCTTGCGTGACGGTTCGGCGAGCTGTCGCAGCAGAGCGTAACCCCACATGTCTGGCAGGTTCGCAGATGAACCCAGTATGCGCCGATCTTCACGCATTCGTCGCATTCGCGGCGTTCCGGTTGCTTGATTGCCGCGATTGCGTCGAGATGAGAACAGCCTCGGTCGGACATCGGCCTACTCTCGCAGCACCTGATGAACGGAAGCAACTGCGATCGATCCTTCGCCCACGGCTGAGGCGACGCGCTTGACGTTCCCCGAACGTACGTCGCCGACCGCGAACAGCCGTGATTATACCGGCAGCACGAATGTTTCGCCGATTTCGCGCAGTGCGATGCGTTCGGGAGTTTTGCTCAACAGGGCTTTGAAGCGTTCGATCGGCTCGCGCAAAGGTTCAAAGCTGAGCCGGAACGTTTGATGATGCACCGGCATAATGAAGCGCGCGCCTGCGTCGTTTGCCATTTCGATCGCCTGCTCAGGTGTGCAATGCGACCGGATCCACGGGTTATAAGCGCCGATCGACATGATCGCGAGATCGATCTCTCCGTGTCGCCGTAGTTCGGCGAAGTTGTCTGTCATTGCGGTGTCTCCGGCGAAAATGATGCGGCGTTCATTTCGCTGCAGCAGATAGCCGTTGTAGCCGCGATAGTCATCGCGCTGTTTTCGCGCGCCCCAGTGTTTCACAGGAAAGGCGCTAATATCGATCTTGCCCGCAGCAGTCGTGAAAATCTTCGCTTCGCCCCAATCGAGCTCAGTGACGTCACGGAACCGCGTTCGTCTCAATAAATCACTCGTAGCACGAGCGCTGATCACACTCGTGTTTTCGTCAAAACAACGGAGCGTTCGCAGATCGAAATGATCAAAGTGCGCATGCGAAAGCAGGATAAGATCGATCCTTGGCAGCTCACGAAACCCGAGCGCGGGCGCGGTCAATCGTTTTGGACCAATGGTGAATCCCGGCAGACGAATTCCGATCCGGGGGAAAAGCACCGGATCGGTGAGAATTTTGATGCCGAAAAAATTGATGAGCACTGTCGCATGACCAAGCCAGGCGAGTGTGACCTGCGCATCGCTCCACTTTAAAGGCTCGGGCTTGGCAAAAGCTGGAGCAATCGGCCGCCGGCTTTCGAGCGTCCATTCGCGAAAAAGATGGCCGAGCCAGCGCCGCACCCGCGAACTGTGGAGAGTTGGTTGCTCAGACGCTTGCGTGCTCTTACTCATGCTCCTGCTCTTTCACTCCAGAAGCAGCGTTAGAGCACGGGCATGAGCAAGAGTAAGAGTAAGAACACGAGCGGAAAGGAAGACGAAGCGATGTTCCCTCCTCATTCCTACTGTCGGCTAAATAATCCTTTTATAGCCTTCCAGAGAGTCCGACCGGGTTTGGCCGGGCCGGCGCGCGCGACGAGCACGGGAACACTGGCGCGATTTAAAATGCTGCGAGTCAGATCGCCCATGATGTAGTGGCGAAGCAGTCCCCGCGCCTGTGATGTGCCGGTCACGATCAAATCGTAATCGCCCTCGCGCGCTTCTTCGAAGACTTGATCGATCACAATCCCGTGCCGAAGACGAACGTCGGCGGAAACACCGAGCCGTTCGAGTTCTCTTTTTTGCCGGCGCAGATTTGTCCCAAGCTCCGATTTCGATTCGAGTAGCTGTTCGACATTCTCTTCCATGCGCACCAGGTCGGCGTACATGGCGGGCGGCTCAGCCATGACGTGCAGCAACGTGACTGAAGCGTTGACGGCCGCGGCCAGCCTGCCGGTAAATTGTACCGCTGGCTCGATAAATTCTTTTCCGCCTGTGCAAACCAGAAAACGCTTCAATTGTTCGCGTTCGCCGATCGCCACCAGCACTGGGGGCTGAACAGTCTTGATCACTTCGTAAGTTTTTGCGGAACGCCAGTAATGACCGGTTGCGCCAGTCCAGCGCGCGCCGATGACCACCAAGTCGTAGCTGATCTTCGATGTTTGATCGGCAATCTGCCGCACCGGCTCGCCAGATTGCACGATGATATCCGGCGATATGCCATATCCATGGAGCGATTGCGCTTGCTTCTGGAGCGCCTCGCGCAAGGGGCGTTCGTCGTGCGATGTTTCCGCAATTCCGAGGAGTGTCGTCTGGGCCTGGAGTGGTCCGGCCAACGATCCTCCAAGCTGGATCGCCGTTTCAGCTGACGATGTTCCGTCACTGCAAAGCAAAATTTTCATTGCTAAATTTTTTGACCGGTCATGAGCGTGTAAATCACGATGGCCACGCCAATCAACGGCAACGGCACAAAGGCCAGCCGAATTTTTGGTCCCGCGAAATATTGTGTAGCGACCACACCGATCTGCGCGCCGATGACTGCGCCAGTGTGCATGACGAGCGCGATCAGAATATCCACGTTGCCTTTGATCGCGTGGCTAATCGTTCCATAACTGGCGGAAATGACGATTTCGAAAAGATCGGTCCCCACCGCCAGATGTGTGGGAACTCCGAGCACATATACCATTGACGGCATACGAATGTAGCCGGCGCCGCCGCCAAGAAAACCGCTGAAGACGCCTCCAACAAAGGCGACGAGAAGGATGGTCCAGAGTGAAATTCGTATGCCTGAAGTGGGCAGTGTGATCATCGGCCAAATTTTCAGCCGTTGAATAT
>WNGP01002014.1_pt1 | contig 20424 bp, 20 predicted proteins | sample 5407671 | NCBI WGS metagenome assembly WNGP01 (sample SAMN13153381, study PRJNA577476) | soil metagenome | isolation source: 40 cm soil or saprolite under Garry oak tree replicate 2 | place: USA:California | collected 2016-06-15 | reverse complement strand
ACAGGCTCGCCAGTCCCTCCCACTTGCGGTCGGTGCCACTGCGCCGCACCTGCAAGGCCAGCGTTTCCAGGCGGACCAGCAACGCGATCTCGACTTCGAGTTCGGCAATGGTGCGTGCCGCCGAAGCCTGGTCGACGACCCGCTCCTCGGTTTCCTCCCGTTCCGCGTCGGGAGCGTCGTCCAGCTCATCGAGATCATCATCCGCGAACGCAGGTAATCCCTCGAGGAGTTCAATAGGGGCAGACGTATCCTGCCTGGCCTGCTGTGCCTCGCTCAGGCGGCGTTCCAGCCGCTCTCGCCTGCGTTTCAGCGATTGATAAATGGCCTCCGGCGAAGAGGCAAGACGCCGTTGCAGCGTGGTCAAGGCGAAACCGACGGTACCCCTGCGTCCTGTGTCCAGCGCATCGGCCCGGTTGAACTCCTGGCGCACATAGCCGGTCACTTCCTGATACAGGTCTTCTTCCGGCCCCGACAACTGGTAATTCACGGTGTAGGCGAAACGCTCGGGAAAGAGCGGGGTGCCTTCAAAGGTGTAGAGCTGCTCCTTGACGAGGTGACGCATCAGGTCCGCGACATCGACTGTATGCACGCCGTCGCGGAACTTGCCTTCAAAGCGATCGGCATCGAGCAGGCGCAGGAACAGTTGGAAATCCTCCTCTTTCCCATTGTGTGGTGTCGCGGTGAGCAGCACCAGGTGGCGCGTGATCTTGCCCAGCAGTTCCCCAAGCTGGTAGCGTCTGGTGTACTTGATCTCGCCCCCAAAGAAGGTGGCCGACATCTTATGCGCTTCGTCCACCACAACCAGGTCCCACTCCGTCTGCCGCAGTGTGTCCTGGACCTGTTCGTTGCGCGACAGCTTGTCCAGGCGGGCGATGCACAGCGGTGTTTCGTTGAAGGCATTGCCCCATGCGGAGGCTTCAAGCCGGTCATTGGTGAGGATGTCAAAGGTGAGGTGAAAGCGCCGGTGCAGTTCATCCTGCCACTGTTCCACCAGGTTGCCGGGAGCGATAATGAGGCAGCGGCGCAGGTCCCCACGAATCAGCAGTTCTTTGATGAGCAGCCCGCTCATGATGGTCTTCCCCGCGCCAGGGTCATCGGCGAGCACGTAGCGCAGGGGCTGTTTCATGAGCATGGTTTCGTAGACGGCAGTGATCTGGTGTGGCAGCGGCTCGATCAGCGAGGTATGCACGGCAATGAGCGGATCGAACAGGTAGGCAAGGCGGATACGGTAGGCCTCAGAGGTGAGGCGAAACAGCGCTCCATCGGCGTCAAAACTCCAGGGCAGGCCAGCGGCAGCGATTTCCAGGTTGGCAACGTTGTCGCTATAGAGCAGTTCGCTCCCCAGGTTCCCGCTGGCATCCTGATAGACCAGTTCAACGCCAATGGAACCATGGCGTTTGACGCTGATGATGGTCACGGTCCCGCCGGGCAGGAGACCTTTGACGACGACACCGGGTGTGAGTTCTTCCAGGAGAGCCATCGGCAAGCGACCTCTAATAGAGCATGTGATGGATGTAGTAGAGGCAAACGTATCAAATCGTTGAGTATTTGTCAAGCGAGAACGAAGAAATGGACGGGGAAGCAAGATCTGTCGATCCACACGAGCGCTTATCCCTCCTCTTCAATCGCTCCCAACGATCTGAGTGTGGCTTTTTGGACCTCTGTCAGTCCTCTCACGTGGGTAATATTCATCCGTTCGTAGGGCTTGTCACCTCTTAATGTGTACAGCGACTTCCCGCTGCTTACTTCCCACAGGCGCACAGTCTGATCATGACCTCCGCTGGCCAGAGTTTTCCCATCGGGGCTGAAAGCCACTGAGCTGACGAAGTCAGTATGGCCGTGAAAGATGGTAAGGCACCGACCGCTGCTTACTTCCCATAAGCGCACCGTTCGATCATTACTGCTGCTCGCAAGGGTCCTCCCATCAGGACTGAAGGCCACTGAGGAGACTACGCTCGTATGACCATGCAGAGTCTTGAGCAACTTTCCACTGTTCATCTTCCACAAGCACACTGTCTGATCATAGCCGCCACTGGCAAGGATCCTCCCATCGGGGCTGAAGGCTACACATCGCTGGCCGTGCAAGATGGTGAGGCACCGACCACTGCTTACTTCCCACAAGCATACCGCTCGATCAGCGTCGCCGCTGGCTAGAGTCTTCCCATCGGGGCTGAAGGCTAGCGAGTTGACTAGATTCGCATGGCCGTGCAGAATGGTGAGACACCGACCGCTACTTACTTCCCACAGGCGCACTGTTTGGTCAACACTGCCGCTGGCGAGAAGGCTCCTATCGGGACTGAAGGCCACCGAGTAGACTTCAGCAGTGTGACCGTGCAGAATGGTGAGGCATTGACCGCCCTTCACCTCCCACAAGCGCACCGTTCGGTCATCACTGCCACTGGCGAGGGTCCCCCCATCGGAGCTGAAAGCCACTGACCAAATTTCATAGGTATGACCTTTTAGGGTTTTGAGCAACTTCCCGCTGCTCACCTCCCACAAGCGTAGCGCTCGATCTTCACTGCCACTGGCAAGGATCTGCCCAGTTGGGCTGAAGACCACTGACTCTACTCTATCGCTATAGCCCTGCAGAATGGTGAGACATCGACCGCTGTTCACCTTCCACAAGCGTACTGAAAGGCCACCGATCTGACCACGCTCGCATGACCGTGCAAGATGGCGAGGCACCGACCACTGCTTACTTCCCACAAGCGCACCGTCCAGTCACCGCCGCCACTAGCCAGAGTCTTTCCATCGGAGCTGAAGGCCACTGAGAAGAGCTTGTGAGTATGGCCGCGCAAAATCTTGAGGCATTGACCGCTGCTTACTTCCCACAAGCGCACTGTTCGGTCAAGGCTGCCGCTGGCGAGAATTTTCCCATCGGGGCTGAAAGCCACCGATCTGACACGCTCAGTGTGACCCTGGAGGATGACCAGGCATTGACCGCTACTTACTTCCCACAGGCGCACCGTTTGGTCACCACCGCCGCTGGCAAGGATGAGCCCATCCGGGCTGAAAGCCACGCTGGCAACGATGGTATGATCTTGCAGGATCTTGAGCAACTTTCCGCTACTCACCTCCCACAAACGTATCGTTTGGTCATCACTGCTACTGGCAAGGGTCCTCCCATCGGGGCTGAAAGCAACAGACTCTACTCCCTTAGAGTGACCCTGGAGGGTGTTGAGGCACTGACCACTACTCACATCCCACAAACGCACCGTCTGGTCAACACTGCCGCTGGCAAGAGTCTTTCCGTCGAGGCTGAAAGCGACGGATCGTACTCCATGGGCATGTCCCTGAAGCGTTTGCAGTGGGAGACCACTTCCCGCATGCCAAAACCGAATCTCACCCGTTACCGTTCCAGCTACCAGCAGATCTCCCTGCCAGGAGAGCATCACACAATGAACACTTCCGAAGGTATCGGTAAACACCGATGTTGCCAAATTGGCCTGAGCAAAATTGACTTCGGGCAGATCCACCCCCACCAGATAAGCTTGCCGCACCACCAGATGTGAGAAATCGTAGCCGCGCAGATCACATCCCACTTGAATCAACAGATTCAGCGCATTTCCTGCTGCATAACTGGGATGGTAGTCGTCACGCTGTTCATGCAAGGTCGCAAGCGCGCTCTGGAACCGCTGCTCAAGCGCCTCTTTCCCAAAACCGGTGAGCAAGCGTTGCACCAGTGGCAGCAGAATAAGTCGGCGTTGACTTTCCCGGATGTAGTCTTTTGCCTGTGCTTTCAGCAAAGCATGACGTGCAAAGAATATTAGCGTCCCTGACCTGATTTCCTCGTACACCCGGTCCACGAATTGCTCGGTCAGATATTCCATAACTACTTGGTGGAGGGTGAAACCAGTCGCACCCGTTTCGATCAGATGTCGCCGCCGAAGAGAGTGCAATGCCTCCTGAAGTTCCCCTTTCGACGTAGGATGGACGATATCCTCTTGCAGGTCAGAGAGCATGATGGCTTCGCGCTCAATGGCTAACCAGTAGATGATTTCCTCTTCTAATGCTGACAACCGCTTCACCTGTTGCTCTAAGACATCGCGGATATCGCGAAAGAACACCTCCCCGTCCTTGAGAAAGGTCGAGATCTCGCCGCCAAAGACCTCTCGAATAAACTGCGCCACCAGTTTCAAGGCCAGCGGATTCCCGCCATAGTGGGTGATGAGCGCTTCCCAGGTGTGCTCCGTGCCCTGTAACCCTTTGTCCCTGAGGATGTCTCGCCCGTCTGCAGGCGGCAAGCCTGCCAGGTGGGATGACCGGACGGCTGCTGCTTCCTCTTCCAAGAGCGCCACTTCATTGGGCTTTTCTCGACTCGTGACGAGCAAGCTACTCTGGTGCCTGCTTTCCCCGATGCGCTGCAATAACCGACCATACCCTTCGTATCCCTCGCGATACTGACCGGTCCGACTCCCCCCTTGCAGAATAGACTCCGCATTATCCAGCACCAGCAGGCAGCGACGTGTGCGCAAGTATTCGATCAGGAGGGTGAACTGGCGGTCCAGCTCTGCTGGTAGAACCGTGCGCTGCTGGACTGAGACGAATTGGATACACTCCTGCAAGATACTCTCCAGGGGCGGCGCATTGTGGAGGGAGCGCCAAAAGACGTAATCATAGTGCTCCTGCACCTGATCGACCACGGTGGCAGCCAGGCTCGTTTTGCCCATACCTCCCATTCCCAGGATCGCCACCAGGCGACAGTGGTCCTCCACCAGCCACTGGTGCAGTTCAGCCAGTTCCTTCTCACGTCCGTGAAACTGTTCAGTGTGGGGAGCCTCACCCCAATCGATATGATGGCTCCTCGGGACCGGAGAAGGAAGGAGAGCCGCGTTGCTCTGAACTTGAAGCGCCTGGAGAGAGTTGGGGATGATTTCTTTCTCAAGAGAAGACTGCTGAGGAGGGAGTGGTGAAGGTACCGGAGGCGAGGAGTGTGCATGTGGGTGAAGAGGAAACAACCACTGAAACAGTGCCAACAGCACACCAAGGATCGTGAGAATAACAGAGGCCTGGATATTCAACGTCCCGATGATGATGATCAGGCCGATCCCGATCAGGGCAAGTACGATACGTTTCCAGGGAAGAGGTGTGGAGGTATGGACAGGCTTATGAGATTGATCACGTTGCTTGTCCTGGTGGTGTGCCTGCATCTTGTCGTCATCCCCCTGGTTGTTGTGTCAACGTTCTCTTTGTTTATGAACCCTGAAGAAGTATTTCCAGACGGCTCCCGTCGTCCAGAAATGTATGTTCGTGCTAGAGATGACTTATTTACAGAAAAGATACCACAGAATCCCTTTATCACAAGTAGTGCATGGTATATTGTACAACATACTTCCACTCACATTCAGGGTTAGAAACGTATTGCATAAACAAGACTCGGGGTGTCATTTTTGAATTTCGATGCCGTAGTTTCGGGTCTTTTTCTCGGCAGGCACAGAGAAAAGGTCAACCAGTATGATAACATAGAGAAGAAGGCAACTCTCGTTGATTTCTGATACCGGACAATGAGAATGCGCTCATGCACAAGTCAAGACACATGGCTTCATTCATCGAAAAGAAGCCACCAGACCTATTCAGAAGGAAACGTCGTATGCTTCCTGAACTCCCAATACTCGCTGATGCAGACTTCTGCTACCTGACGACTACAGGTCGTGTTTCAGGTCGCACACATACCATCGAAATCTGGTTTGCGCTTCATGGGCACACCTTGTATATGCTCTCTGGTGCTCGCGACGGCTCGGATTGGGTCAAGAACGCTCTCCGTTCCCCAGCGGTACAAGTGAGGATCAACGAGATCGTGTTCTCCGGGCAGGCGCGCGTCGTCAACGGCGTCGAAGAAGACACATTAGCGCGCACACTGGTCAGCAACAAGTATACGCCCCGCAGTAGTGATGATCTTCGTGATTGGTCTCGTACTTCACTCCCCGTTGCAGTGGATCTCCTGATCTGAAATGAGCACTTCCTCGTGATCCTGACGTGCCATCGAACAAATATACCAGCGTACAAACGTTCCTCATAGACGTAGCTCCTCCTAACCAGTTGACTGGGAGGCTTGTTCCAATGCAATGGCAAAGGCATGGATACTCCCAAAACGTTGTTTGGGGTCCTTGGCGAGTGTTGTCAGCACCACGTGCTCCACGTCGGGTGTGATCGCCGGTATCTTCTCACGCAATGACGGCGGGTGAACAATCGCGTGTTGCGCAGCGATTTCGGTGAATGAGCCATGAAAAGGGCGGTTTCCGCTGAGCCACTCATAGACGATGACGCCCAATGCATACTGATCGCTGGCTGGACGGGGCTTACCGTGGATTTGCTCCGGCGCCATGTAGGCTATCGTGCCAGCCATATCTTGCGTGCTCTGGTAGCGCGAACTCTGGGCGACGAGCGCGATCCCGAAGTCGCTGAGCAAGACCTCGCCGCGTCGTCCCACGAGCATGTTCTCCGGTTTGACATCGCGGTGAATGAACTTCTCATCGTGGGCATATTGCAGAGCCTCAGCAACTTGCTTGACGTAGGCGATGACCAATTGGAGGGGGAAGGATGCTCCCGATCAATGACCTCGGCGACGCGCCGGGCTGTCCACACATCTCCTCGAAAGCCATACGCCTGCGCTCCCCTGGTTAATAACTGGGAAATCTGCGCTTTTTGCTCGGTGGTCAGTCGTGGCATCATTCCCTCGGGCGGATGCGCATTGAGGGCTTCCACTCCTCCTCTTCGCCCCCGTTTGAACCATTGACTCACAACTCCTTCGCTCACTTCCAACGCGATGGCTATGTCTCTTTGTTTCCAGCCCCGCTCTTTATAGGCTCCAGGGACGTTTGTGCCGTTCTCCTCGCCAAACGGCTTTCTTTGGTGCTCTCATACTCCCATTCTAAGACATCTTTACTTTCCCTGCCGAGATCAGAAAGTTGACATCACTGAACCATTTCATAAGGGCAGTCTAACGCTGGCTTGCCTATGATTGCTTCTCCAGGCTTTGTAGCTTCAACAGATAGCCACGATGTGCTTTCTGTAATGTGGCCGGGTCGCTGAGGTTGCGTTGCGTTACAGCAATGTCTTCTTCGAGGCCAAGGTGGTTGTCTGCCAAGGCTTGTGCCGTTTCGCGAAAACATTCCAGCAAGCTGCGAATCAGTTCCGGGAAGTCCCTACTTCCGGCCTTATGCTCGCCGTAGGCGGTGATGAACTTCTCTGACTGTTCGCGGAGAGCGCTCGAGCAAGCAAGCTGTGCAATCTGGGGGATTCTGACATAAAGGTCCTTCTGCCAGCGAACGTTCTGAAGGATGTCAGCCGTATCACCTTGCGATAGTTGCCGCATCGTCAGAAATGAGTCAAGCTTATTGAGGTGCGTTGTGTGGGCAACAGCTGCATTCTCCACTGCTTCGGATTGAATGGCAACCCCCAACGTCTTGACGGCTTTTGCAGCACTGAATGGGTCTCCTGCCCGCTGTGACTTGATCAGATCACGCACGGAGCGGTCGATAGATTGAAAGTGTGAGCGCAGGAACTCCAGGTAAGTCTTCTCGGAGACGCCCTTTTGCTTGAGCAGCTCCTGTGCTGTTTTGGCCTCTTCTTCGGCTCCAGCAATCTGGAATCCTGCAGCCATACGAGTAAAGATCGAGCGATGGAGTTCCAGGTTGTCTTGGATGATCCGGTCCATTGGAGAAGGCTGGGCCCCAATCGTGAAACCATTCACTATCGTACTTCCTGCCAATTCGTAGAAATTGACGGGAAGAATCTCGCCATTTTCACCTTGGGGCGGATTAAAGGTCAAGCCGATCCAGCGGTTCTCGCCGGGCTGCATGTTCTTCAGTGTGATCGAGTCCCCGGATTTGAAACGCTTGCTGCGCCCATCAATAACTTCGATAGTGGCACCTTGCAGCCTTTCCTGCACCGATGGCTCCGCCTCGTAGCGCACCACCATATCTCGTGGAAAGGTTGCCGCATTGTGGACAAGCGCGTAGAACGAATCGCTCATGCCTGCACCCCTTGCAGGTGTCGTGGCAAGGCCCATGTTGCGTTGCGCCTTGTTGTTGTCGTTGATTATTCTCAAATCAGTTACCGGCCAGCCGGGGGTGTTGCCTACCAGGCTGGGTGGCACATATGGATCGCCCAGCGCGGAGATCTCGACCGCGAGACAGAGATGGGTTGAGCTGATCGCGTTTAGGTGCCAATGATAAGCGGGAGTAGTAAATGGCCCAACGTCGGTCGCGTTGAACATGACCGTCGGGTCCGGGTCAGGGAACGTCACGTCTGGATCAGCAGACCCGGCATCCACGTAGTTACTGCCGGTGCCGAATTTGGAAACCAGGAAGTGCGCCGTTACTGTTTTGGAACCGGACGCGGCAGGAGCGTTGCGCCTGATGCGTGCGAGAGCCCAATTGTCGCCTAGGTTTCCCGCGCCATTGCCCGCGTCTTCATTAGAGGGCTGGTCGTTCGGGAAGGGACCGGCCAGCGTGCCCCGGCGGTTCCAAACGTCGCTGGTCGCATAGAACACGGCATGCGTGGAGGGTTCCAAACCTGTGTCGCCGTTTGTCGAGTTATCCGTCCAGTCTCGCACATAGAAATCATCTGCAGCTGCCACTCCCGTCACCTTGAAGAAAAACGGGTCAATCGAGACGATCACCGAGTTGTTGCTCAGGTCTTTCAGCACATGATTAACCCAATCAGCGTTCCGTTGGTAAGTGACTCCGTTCGGGAAGTTGGCCAGATCCGGAGTATTATTTGCTGAGAAGACCCCGTAAAAATCCTTGCCCACTGCACGCAGACAGGCATAATCACCGATTGGGTTAATGCCGGTATATGAACCATTGCTGTCGGGCACATCGGCAAGGATCAAGTCGGTCGGACTGCTTATGAAACCATCACTAGACATCTCGAGATGCGTTTGCCAGCGGTTGCCGCTTCCCGGGTTGACGAGTTTTTGGTAGAGGAATCCGACCGTGCCTTGTGCATTAATGGCAAGGCCGGGATTAACTGCCTGGGTGATCGCCCGAAGGTCTCCACTCCACGTTGTGCCTCCATCGGTGGAGCGACGGACGCGAATCGTGTAATTGGATGCACTGGTGCCATCCGCCCAGGCAACGTAAACCGTACGGCTGTTGGTTGGATCCACGGCGATGGCGAGATGAGATCCAATCCGCTGGGTTCCGAGCACAGTATTAAGACTAGGAATCGACACGCCGCTGGCTGCAGGGACCCCAGGTTGTCCGTCACCAGTGTTTATCAGGGCTGTGAATGGTGTTAGGCTGGAGGCCCAGACGTCGTCGCGCCTCACAACGACATCCGCAATTACCGTGTTTGGAATAGTCCCAGGGCCAGTCCAACGAAAGTGCGCTGTATAGACAATGCCATTGGGGTGAATAGCAGGGCGAATAGAAGGGCCGTCTTGACCGGAAGTACTACGTGCCTCTATAATATCAGGATTGAATCCAGACGGTGGTGGAGCCGTCGCGGCATCGAGCGAGACATCTATAGTTGCGGTCGTCGGGGCCGTGTTGAAGTCGTTGTTGCCGACGTAGACCCGGTCAAGCCCTACTCCCCCGCCTCCCAATACCGTTGTGGCCTCCACGTACGGCTGATCCTCGTTCGCTCTGTCTACCAACACGGTCATCAAACCGGGTGCGGTGAAGTTATTCTTGCGGAGTATGTTCAGGTCACTGTTGTCGAGCCGCATAATACCCGCGTAGAGGATATTCGATGAGCCAGCAAAGCGCAGGGTGATGTCCACCGTGCGATTCCCGCCCGGCAAGACGACATTCAGAATCCATGTGTTGCCGCCATCGGTAGACACAAAAATGGGACCGCTTCCTGATGCCATCGGGTCGGGCGTGAAGGCCGAAGCCGCAATCTGGAGAGGGTTTGCCGGGTTGACGGCAAGATTGGGTTCACTATCGCGGTTGGTTTCATTGCTCATGTAATTGGGGATCATATTGACGACTAAGACTGACATGTTTTCCACCTCCTATTCCGGCTCAACGGCTGCGCTTGATGAGCATCCTTATACGCTCGAGCTGGTCCTTTGGTTGAAAGTCGAGAGGATCCAAGGCGGTATAGCCTGGGACGCGCAGCACCAGTAACCCTTTCTCGTTCTGGTCTCTATGTAGAATCCAGTTACCTTCCTGATTCACATAGAACTTCGGGGAGTCTATCCACATTTCGTCGGTGCTGCGAGGAAACAGCACAATGATACTCTTCTCAGGGAATTGGCGTTTCTCCACGGATTCGATTTCGATCACAGCCTCCCACCAGTCCGGGTCGTGCTCTGTTATAGGTCCGCGCTGCCCCTCCTTCTCCACCGACCTGGTTTCAGCGACTTTTCCAACGACGATCAGTTCAGCACGATCGATGCGCGTTTGCAGAGCCTGGTCCGCGATTCTCTGGTCGGCATCTGCGATTTGTTTGCGCAGAGCGGTCAGATCTTTTCCAGCCGCGACTCTGCCGACCTCCACGACAGCAATGCTTTCCCCATAAAGCCAGCTATTCGTGAAAAAGACCGCCTGTTGTCCCACCTTTACTCCCCTAGATTTACTCAATAGAATGGTGATATCTCTGCCGGTGTAGTCATCAAGCGTCTCGGGCGCTTGCAAGACTTCATCAACTCTTGCGACAACCGTGCTGGTTGTATCTAAGATGGCAGACATTGTAGCCGCGTTTAACTTCTGAATCGTGCCACGGACGATGTATCTCGATTGCCGGACTAGGTCGTCTATTGGGGGACTTGTCTGATTTTTACTGTTCGCCATAGTATCCTCCTCACGCTCATTTCATTAAGATGGGGTCAGTGTACCTGGATAATTGTTCCTTTTTTAGGAATGCGATGTTTTCGCCGACGATACTATGCCTTTGAAGAGACGGTATTCCAAAATCGGTTTCCATAAGAGATGGTAGGTCAGTTGCGAACCTGTGTAGACAAGGGAGGTATCGATGATGATTGCCATCACGCTTTCCAACAGGCTATTCGTCAATTCCCCTGCGACAAGACTCACACAGCATCCCACAATGAGTGCTGTGACGAAGGAAGTGAAGGCCTTAAAGTGATTCAATCGTATGATTCGCATAAGAAGCATCGTGAGTAGTGGCAGCATCATGCCAATGAGGAACGGTGCGGCTTCACGTAGCATTTCCATAATGGGTGACTACCTTTCTTTTTCTCCCCAAAAAGTGTAAATAATTTCTTAGGCAAGGTTCAATTTGGACGAATCCTACTCGAAAGCTTGAACAAACAGTCCAAATCAGATCCAATATCACTATTAAGCGCCTTAGGAAGGTATTTTGACAGGAATTGCTCTTATGAGTAACTGTCAAGTTCATTTGAACCATGTCTTACTACCCAAATTGGTGCAAATATATACCATCCTAATCCACATTTGATATCAAAGCCTCGGTAGAGAGCTTCTGAACATAAAGATTTTATCTCCAGCTATATCGTAAACGATTTCATATTTTATTTTTAGAACATGAATATAACATACAAAGGGATGGACGATTAAGAGTTGTGTTGCAAAAGATCATCGCCGAGTCCAAAGAGTAGGAAAAGCGTTAAAACTGAAACTACTGACGATCTACATGACCCGTGTGATCTATAAAGGCACTTTGGTTGTTAGGGCAGAGAGGTGATCGACTAAAACGGCCACCATTTCGACGGTCTCCCTATCAACAAAGATCTCCGAGGGGGCGAGTCACCTCCATGGATGGCGTGATAGAGGGCAATTATCCAGGCAAGATCCATTATGTGGGCTCTCTTGCCGAAGGCAAGCTGACGCTATATCGGGTTCAGCGTGCGTTTTTGTCACTTCTCAAATCCCTTGGAACACCCGCTTTCATACCGAAATTCTGTTGACGGTCGGCAAGACACCCCAAAGGTCGCCTCTTTGGACATGCCAAGCGTTATCGGCCTATTAGGCCCGCCGACGAAATTTACAACGTTAAGCCGAGATCGAGCTGCTTCAAAGTGTAAATTTGTGAATTATCGGTGCCTCAAAATTTGGCAATTAAGTGGACGGCATTTCGGGTACGGGCGGCAAGTTTTTTACTCGTGCTAGGTACAGAGCGCAGTCAATAGCTTGCTTACTCAACAGCATAATGGTCAAATTTTCAGCATCATAATGCCTCTTGTCCACTTTGGATCCTGGTGGCCAAGTCAATTTTCATGCTCAAAATTTCACCAGGCCAGACTCAGCGTGAGCGTCATTTTCGACTTGGCCACCAGTATCACTTTGGGGGCTTAGGGGTTGCTTGCTAAGCTCATGCTTCGAGCTGATCGAGCAAAGCAAGTAGGCAATTTACCCCAAATCTGGACAAGAGGCTGATAATCTCGTGATTTACACCCTCATGAGCAAGTATGGGTTAACGTTGTAAATTGCTCCCGCGGGCCTAATAGGCCTTATCCTGCTGTCAAAAAGGCTGCCTAAACCCTCCGTGCTGTTCATTTTCCTGTTTTTGCGATTACCAATTTCGGCTTTTGTTGAGTGCGTCGTGGTTAAAACGCAAGCTTAAGAGAGCGTCACATATCGCTCAGGCTGCGAGGCGAGGTAGGCAAACAGGAATAGTTCATTCCGGACGGAGTGCTGCCGCGAACCACCGAGGTTCAGCATCTTACCGAACGTTGTCATAAGGCCTCGGACATCACAATGAGAAGATAGATACACTGGCGCGATCAGTGTGCTAAATACTGTTGATCTTTCAATGTATGATGGGCAGAAATTACTTCACTTTGCAAACGTATGTGCATGCTTAACAGGCCAGCGTCGGCTTGATTAGGACTACCGTCGTGCTCCTCATTTAACGCCCTTTATCATCCTGTTCACGCTCGTCTGGGACTTCTTCGATCAGGTCTCCGGGGGGAACTCCAAGCACTTTGGCAAGCTTGCCTAGGGTGATGGTGGTGGTTGCATAGAAGGGGTCCGAGTAGATGCGTTTAATGGTCTTATAGGAGACATCTGCCTGCCGGTGCAATTTGCCCATACTGATGCCTTTTTCCCTGGCAACCTCTTTGACTCGTAAGCGTACTGCCATCTCTTGCCTTCTCACCTATTCTTTGGCGAGATTGTAGCAGGGGACTCCCCACAACAAAACTCCCCATGTGGGAGGGACTATAATAGAAGTACTACTTATAGGGATACCCATAGGTGTCTAAAATACGGGAGCAGAACAGGTACGAACGCTCCAAGGCAGCCGAGAACATTGCTCTCTTGATGTCGCCTGACAACACGGGAGCAAGCAGGGGAGGGAGATTCTGCATTATCGGTGTTTGTCCTCTCAGAGGAGATGATGCACTGATCCAGGAGTAGGCGTGGATCCTCTCGATAGAAGGCTGACATGCGTCACGTGGCATGTGATGGTTCTCGCAGTTCCAAGGATTATAAGGGCGGGAGCCAGACCGCTTCGAATTCAGCGCGTACGTTCGGCTCGCCCTGTGGAGCAAAGCACTCGCAAACGAGAGAGCTTGGTAGTGTGACGAGTGCGTGCTCCTCTCACACCCTGAGAGTGTATCGACGTGGTGTGCTCCCCTATGTATGACATGTATGGCCCCACATACACATGAGACAGTAGCTGGCTAGTGTTCTTGCGATGCGAAGACTGCTACAATCCTGTCTAAGTATTGATGGGGGCAGCAGCCGATGGCCGTACGTTTACGCGTGAAAGAGGTTGCCAGGCAGAAAGGCTTTAGTATGGGCAAATTGCAACGAGATGCGGATGTCGCTTATAACACGGTCAAACGCATGTTTAAAGACCCGTACTACATCACGACCACAGAAACGCTTGGGAAGCTGGCGCGAGCGCTGGGCGTTCCACCAGGAGAGCTGATCGAAGAAGTGGCCGATGACCGTCACCAGCACTTCCTCTCCCGGTGAGGAGTGGTCGTGCTCGTATGAACCTGCGTCCGTCTATGGAGGCAGGGTTACCGTGTTCTCATGCAAGGATGCAGACACACCATGAAGAGACGAAAGCACAAACGAAGAAATCCTTTCAAATGCAAGGCACCTCAGCCTCCGCCAGGACCACAAAAGATTGAAATGAAACCAGAAGAACTCGTGATCTACGTGCGTCGTGCCGAGCAGGAGGTACTGCCGATGATCAAGGAACTGGGACTCAGTCCTGGAACAGCCCAGTTCCTACTGGCTCAATACACCCAGGTGCTGGCCACAGGGAAAAATGTCCTGACGCTAGAGAGTGCCATGGCCGCCTCCGATGCCGTCTTGACGCTGTGGGAAGCAGGGTACTACACCCCAGGTCCTGACTATCCCTACACGCTCGAAGAAACGCTGCATGAGATCGAAGAAGGACTCACGGCTAAGGGAGACTACACCGATGCCTTCCAGCCATTTACGCCTTTGGAGGCAGTGCCACCAAGCGGCATGGGCAAGGTGGCAGGCGGGATCGTCAAACACCCGGAGACGAACCTGTGGCAAATCTGGATGATTGTGAATGGGCCCTGTGTCTATTTTGGCGCCTACCAGGACCCGGCTGCGGCTCACCGTGGGCTCGAAGCACTGGTGCATGCCTCGCGGCGAGGTGGTACTCTGACAGAGGGCCTGGGGCTGTCTCAAAAGTTGCTCACGGAGGGCGATGGCGAGCCGCAGGATCTTCCCTTCGACATGATCGTCTATCTCACCGATCATCGTCAGCGCTATGACATCCAGCTCTAGGAGCACAGATCATGCAAGACAGGCGAGAAGACACATAGAGAGAGCACACATGTGTATAGCCAGTATCTACATGACGAGACATGACACACAGGCGACCGTGCTCATATCGTTGAGTCGAGAGGAGCAGACAATGGAAAAGAAGACCTACACCCTGACTATTCACCATACAGGAAGAGACCAATACGAAGTGACCGTACCAGAAATTGGTGCAACGAAGACAGCCGCGACGCTTGAGAGCGCGCTCTCTATCACCGTACACGACATTGTCAAGCATCTCGCAACCCGCTCTCTCATACTGGTGTTCGTCGATCAACACATTGACAGGAATGGTGGGTACTTCGACGCGCAAGGAGACCCACACACTGATCTGGAGCAACAGGCTATTGCTGAGATAACACGACTCGGCATAAGCCCACAGGTGAAGAGGAAAGAACGCCACCTGCTGTTTGAGGTGCCACGCCCGCTCACACGAGCACAGACCTCATGGCTCGATGAGCATGCAGGAAAGCTCTTCGAGAGGTACTACACGAAAGACGAGCTTGAAGTCAAGCTCGATGCATTGCTCAAGGAAGCACGTGAGAACAGGAAGATTGCACCCAATGAGTGAGCACACACCAACCCTGCTCATTGTCTACCTGCGTCCTGACCATGAGGAAGGCGCACGCTATCACATCAATGAGACGCTGACCATGGCTGGGATCGCGTACCATCTCATTGCGGAGCTCGAGGAGCGCGTCACCCTCGAAGGTTCTGCCCCGTTCGTCCTCAGGCACAAGGAAAAGCGTATGGTCTTCGCGTTGGGTGCACCACTTGATCCAAAGACCATTGATGAAATGGCGCACCTGGTGACGACAGGGCTCCTCCTCGGCTTCATCGTCAAGGGCGAGATCGCGCTGGGCGGCGAAGTGGGAGTGATCAGTAATTTGGCAGGATAGGGTTGTGAAAACACCAAAGAGGAGGATGGTGAGTGATACTCAGTAAGAGGCTCACCCGCATGGTCCGTGATTCGGGAGCATCGAGCACAATGGACTGGTAGAAGTTCCGAGGCATGCGTAGACTGATGCAAGGTGACTTAATGTATGTCGCAGCTGATCACGGCTTGTGTCTGGCGACCTGGTGATGTTTTTGGTGGAGCACGATCATTCACGGAAGGAAGACCATGACGGAGAAGAATGATGACTGCGTGCTCGACCACGAACCGAGGAAGGATACCCATGAAAGCACAGGAGAGAGCATGACGAGCGATGATCTACAACGCTGCCTCGATCTGCGCCGGGCAGATCTCGACCCGGAACTGTTTGCCGCGGCCCTGACAGTGCAGCATATCCGCAGGCTGATCGCTGCTGGGGGAAACGGTGCTTGTCGGCTCGATGAGGAGGAGGCACTCCCTCCACACCACTTGGACGCCTTTCTTGCTCGCGCTGTTGAGACTGCCAATAGGACCAGACGCTTTGAGCAGGAATGGCGCAGGTTGCACCGGCTGGTACCACACATACAAGCTGCCTGGGAGCGCGGGCAAGTACTGTTTCAGGAAGACCTTGCGCGTGCGATGACCAATCCGGAGGAGATGGAGTACCTCTCTATGATTGATTTCGCGGAGGACTGTTACGCTGCTGTCGATGCACGAAAGACCTATCCTCACGACCGGGTGCTGCAGGCCTGGGCCACAAATGGGTACATGCTGGCCTGGTGGCGGCACTTTCCTGCGGGGGAAGACGCGTCCGTCTCATAAGGGTTTTTGTTTGATAACCGACTCACTCTGTGGACATGTTCAGAAGACATGAGGTAATCCTGGAAATAGTCGTCGTGCCAGTCTTCACGCAGGCGTCCAATGTAGTAGAGCAAAGGTGAAGGTGGTTTGCAGCCTCTTCCTAGATATCGTCTCTCGTGCGGATGGGCCGGTGGAGGAGGAAGATGACGACAAGACCGAGGGGAAGAACCATCGAGGGAGCATGAAGTGTCACCGCCAGAACCAGACGCTGGCGTGGCTCTCCATGCATAAGGGAACAAGATGAGAGGCATTCCTACGGGTGTGCAGGATCTCGATACCTTCATCGGAGGATGGCAGGGTGCAGACCTGGTCATCATCACGACCCCATCTTCGGTGAGCCAGATGAGTCTCGCCCTGAGCATGGCACTGCATGTGGCGACAACGAGCAAGCAAGGGGTGGGATTCTTTAGCCTGGACATGCACAAGCACCACATCGTGCAGCAACTCCTCGCGATGCATACTGGCATTCATCTGCATCGCCTACGAACCGGGTGGATCACTGATGAGGAGCGCACGCTCCTGACTGCGACGGCCATGACGCTTTCTAAGGCCCATCTCTGGATTGACGACACGCCTGATCTCTCACTGGTGCAACTCCGACAACGGGTACAGCAGTTGGTCGAGGTGCATCAGATTGCGCTCATCATGGTCGACCATCCGCATGTGATTCTACCGAGCGTTCATGGAAAAAGGCATGAGAATCGCCTTCAGGAGCTTGGCGAAATACATCGCAGTTTGAAAGCGTTGGCAGTTGAGCTGAACATCCCAGTGGTGGTGTTTGCTCCGATAGCATGTGCTCTAACGAGCCGATACGCGAAGACACCTCAGCACTCTGACTCACGCGAGGGCGCTCCGAAAAGGGCGATTGATCACGCGCTCTTCCTGTATCGTGATGAGCTCTCTGAACTTGGAGCAGAGAGCAACAACGTGGTCGTTGGCAGGATCATGGTGACCAAACATCACCATGGGCTGGTGACAGAGGTGGATATCTCCATCTAACCGCGCCAGAGGGCGCAATGTTGCTGCGTATAAGGGGCTCAGCTTGTTGAAAAACTCTGAATGGTAAGTATAAAGAAGATCAGATTACCTTCCAAACGTCGCTCAACTCTCGCAGTTCGTAACGCGTGTCGTAACGATTGTAGGACGCACATGTGGTAATATGGGACTGTCTCTGGGAACAGAGGAGCGGGTGAAGACGCCATGCTTCAAACAAGAGACCGAAGAAGGTGCCTGGCGTCTCATGAGCGTTAGGAGAACCATCCACAACAGGACCAGGACAGCCAAACAGGGAGTGCGCGAATGAACGTTGAGCATGCACCCACAGCCATGACGGAGAGCCGTGAACAGCACAGCTCTACACGCTTGCATGGGCACTGGCTCCTGCTCGCCCGAGTCGGCTGGGTTGCACTGGTCATCCTTACCCTGACGATCTTCTTCGCCAGCCTCCCGGTGTACATAGCACAACTGCAAACTCCCTGTGCCGGGTCAGCATGCGCTTCCGGGATGCTACTCACTCCTGTACAAGGAGGTGCGCTCACAGGGATGGGCCTGTCTCTGGGTGATTATGCAGCGTTCACCGTCGCGCTCACGCTTGCCACCATGGTGGTATGTTTGGTGGTCAGTACGCTGATCATCTGGCGCAGACCCGATGACCGCATGGCGGTTTTGGTCGCGCTCATGCTCATGACGCTTGGCCCCATTATTGCGACGTACAGCATGTCGGCGATTCCCTCCCCCTGGCAGGTGCCCAACGCGTGTCTGTACTTCCTTGCTCTTGCTTTGGTCATGCTCGTCTTCTCGCTATTTCCCACCGGGCAGTTCGTGCCCAGCTTCACACGCTGGACCCTCGTTGTGTGTCTTGCAGGGCAAGTCCCTTACATCTTCTTCCCACTTGCACCTTTTACGCTGAGTACCCCCGCCGATTCGCTTGGTTGGCTCCTGCTTCTCGGTGAGATGGCGATCCTTGTGGTCGTTCAACTCTATCGCTATCGGCGGCTTTCTAGCCCAATGCAACGCCAGCAGATCAAATGGGTGGTCTTCGGTCTTGCTGTCATAGGCACTGTCTCCGTTGTCGGGTATGGGCTGCTTCCGATCTTTCCAGCACTCGACGACTCCAGTTCACCCGCCGGGTCGATCTATCAATTGGCCTTGAATGACATCACCCTTTGCCTCCTCCTCTTGATCCCGCTCTCATTTGGGTTTGCCATGCTGCGCTACCGGCTGTGGGACGTCGATGTGCTGATCAATCGTACCCTGGTGTATGGTGCGCTCACGGTCAGCCTGGCTCTTGTCTACGTGGGCCTGGTGATTGGCCTGCAAGTCCTCTTGCATGGACTGCTGATCCAGCAGACCAATGGCATCGCACTCGTGGCCTCCACGCTGGCTATCTACTTTCTCTTCCAGCCGCTTCGTCGACGGATCCAGCGGATCATTGACCGGCGCTTCTATCGCAGCAAGTATGACGCCACCAAGACCGTGGCAGCCTTCAGCGCCACCTTGCGCCAGGAAGTGGACCTGGACCAATTGCGCGAACAGTTGCTGGCTGTGGTGCAAGAGACGATGCAGCCAGCCAATGTCTCGCTGTGGTTGCGTCCATCTGAACATGATGGAAAACAGCGGGTTCCTTGGAGAGCAACTCCTGTTCCTTCTGAGGGAAGCTGAAGAGGTGCAAGGGTTCCTGGCTTCTCTCTATTTCCGTCTCTGAACAGGAAAGGTGACTGCTATGATGGGCCAGAAAGAGCGCTGCTTTGCTCCGCTGGTAAATGTGTCACTTGAAGGCTTGGTCCCGCACGATCATTTCTATCGGCACCTGGAGCGCACACTCGACCTCTCCTTTGTGCGGGAGTTCGTGCAGGAGACGTATGCTGGTGGAGGTCGCCCCTCGATTGATCCGGTCGTCTTCTTCAAGCTGCAACTCGTCATGTTTTTTGAGGGGATACGCTCTGAACGGCTCTTGATGCGTCATGGTGCGCCATGTCACGCATTGCAGTATCCCGTCTCAGACGGAAAGAACGAGAAGGAGGTTCTTTGGGTCAAGAGCTTACCTCGCGCCGAAAGGCAACGGGAACAACAGCATGCTCCTAAAGCAAGACGTGGCCAAAGCGTTGTAGCCACAGGTCTTGCAAGACCCGCGCGATATGGTGAGAGTTGTATTACCCGAACCCAAATCTCCAGGGGTGCCATACCACACCCATCGGTCAGAACGCTTGATGACGATGCTGCTCCCATGCTGGTCGAGTAGCCGATGCGACCAGCACCTTCTTGGGAGCTGACGAGGTCCAATGAGGACAAGCAAGGGGATGAATTGGGCACCTACGTCGCGCTATTACGTACTGCTTTGACGGAACATGGGATGACCTACAGCCCGAGAGGGCCAGGGTCACGGAGCCTGGGTAGTAGTCGTGGGAGTCACGTCCCATCAGGGAGGACGAGAAAGTCGTCTACAGGGCCAAGCCAGGCAGGTGATTTCGATACTCAGAGAAAGGGAGGTACGCGAGATGCGAAGCGCTGAACAGGTTCTGGGTATCATCCAGGAACGGGGAAAACGAGGATTACCCCTGCAAGACCTCTATCGGCAACTCTACAATCCGAATTTGTACCTGAAAGCCTATGGGAAAATCTACCGCAACGCCGGGGCGATGACCAAAGGCGCCACGACGGAAACAGTAGATGGGATGGCGCTCTCCAAGATCAAGGCGATCATTGACGCCTTGCGCTTGGAACGCTACCACTGGACGCCCGTGCGACGCGTCTACATCGAGAAACCACACTCGACCAAGTTACGTCCACTCGGGTTGCCCTCCTGGTCGGATAAACTGCTGCAAGAAGTGATGCGTCTCTTGTTAGAGGCCTACTACGAGCCACAGTTTAGCCACTCCTCCCACGGCTTTCGTCCGCAGCGCGGCTGCCATACCGCACTTTCGGACATCTATGACAAGTGGACGGGAACGACCTGGTTCATAGAAGGGGATATCGCTCAATGCTATGACAGCCTCGATCATCAGG
>WNGP01001301.1_pt1 | contig 20426 bp, 16 predicted proteins | sample 5407671 | NCBI WGS metagenome assembly WNGP01 (sample SAMN13153381, study PRJNA577476) | soil metagenome | isolation source: 40 cm soil or saprolite under Garry oak tree replicate 2 | place: USA:California | collected 2016-06-15 | reverse complement strand
CCCGCGAGCGCGGCGAACGCGTACGGCAGCGCCGACCAGTCGCCGGCGTTCGCGATGCCCCAGGGGAGGAAGAGCGCGATGCCGATGGTCATGTAGGCGAACAGCTTGATCGCGACCGCCCACTCGATCAGCGCCAGGTGCCGCGCCGAGTACTCGAGAATCAGCGCTTCGTGCACCATGGTGAGCTCGAGGTGGGTGGTCGGGTTGTCGATCGGGATGCGGGCGTTTTCCGCGAGGAGCACCATGAGAAAGGCCACCGCCGCGAAGGCGAGGCTCGGGTAGAGGGCGAACTCGCGGTGAGCGAGGGTATCGACGATGGTGGTGAGCTGGGTGGAGCTGGAAATGAACGCCGCGGTGAACAGCGTCATCAGCATCGCGGGCTCGGCGAGAAAGCCGATCAGCATCTCGCGCCGCGCCCCCAGGCCGCCGAACGAGGTGCCGATGTCCATCGCGGCGAGCGCGGAAAACATGCGCGCGAGGGCGAATACGCCCACCAGCGCGATGATGTCCGCGGCGGGCGCGAAGGGCAGGCCCGTCGCGAGCACCGGGACGATGCCCGCGGCGAGCCACATGCAGCCGAACAGTATGTAGGGCGTCCAGCGGAAAATCGGCGACGCGTCATGCGCGAACACCGCGTCCTTGTGGAACAGCTTCGCGAGCGTGAAGTAAGGCAGCAGGATGGAGGGTGCCGAGCGGTTCTGCAGCCAGGCGCGGCACTGGTTCACCCAGCCCGTGAGGAGCGGCGCGGCGAGCACGACGAACACCGACTGCAGGATCTGGAATGCGATGCCGGGAACGCTGTTCATCGCACGAACACCAGCAGCGCGATCAGGGTGATGAAGCTGTAGAGCAGGTAGATGCTGATCCGGCCCTGCTGCAAGAGCGCGATCTTCGAGGAGACGAATTCGGCCGCCCGCGCCACGGGCAGGTACAGCCAGTACCAATGGCGGTCCTCGACCTTGAGCGCATATCTGGGATCGGCGTCGTCGGGACCGGGCAGCCGGCGGTCCATGCGGTAGAGCGGGCCGAAGACGTGGCGGATGGGCTGGCCGAAGGCATCCGCGGTGTCCTGCATTCGGGAGGTCTGCTCGGGATAGCCGCAGTCCCAGGGAGCGGCGAAGCGCACGCGGCCATGGTAGAAGCGGCGCACCAGCAGGAACGCGAGCAGGGTCGCTAGGGCGATGACCACGAGAAAGATGATGGGCGAGTAGCTCGCCTGCTCGGCCGAGGTAGGCACCAGCCACAGCCAGCCCGAACCGGCGAGCGCCTGCTCGGACAAGCCCTGTCCGGTCAGCGAGACGCCGACGCGGTTCAGCATCAGCAGGAACGAGCTCGGGAAAAGTCCGAGCACGAAGCAGCCAGCGGCAAGCCAGGCCATGCCGTAGCGTTCCATCCTGCCGGCGTCGCCGGCGTGCGGCACCGGGGTGCGATGAGCCGGCTCGCGCGGCTGGCCGAGAAAAGCGATGCCGTAGACCTTGACGAAGCACATCGCCGTGAGCGCGCCCGCGAGGGCGAGCGTCGCGGCGAAAAGCGGCAGGAGGCTGCGCACCACGCCGTGCTGAAGGATCGGCGCCTGCAGGGCGGCCTGGAAGGTCAGCCACTCCGAGACGAATCCGTTCAAGGGCGGCAGCGCCGAGATGGCGAGCGCGCCGATCAGGAAATAAAATGCGGTCTTCGGCATGCCGCGGATGAGGCCTCCCATGTCGTTCAGATTGCGCAGGCCCGTGGAGTGCAGGATAGCGCCCGCTCCGAGAAACAGGAGCCCCTTGAACACGGCGTGGTTGAGCGTGTGGTAGAGCGCGGCGATCAGGGCGAGCACGCCGGCTGCCGGGTGGCCGAAACCGATGAACACCATGGACATGCCCAGGCCGAGCAGGATGATGCCGATGTTCTCGACCGAGTGATAGGCGAGCAGGCGCTTCAGATCGTGCTGCATGAGCGCATAGAGCACGCCGAAGAGCGTCGTGGCCGCGCCGAGCGTGAGCACCACCATGCCCCACTCCCAGCGGACGTCGCCGATCAGGTCGAAGATCACCCGCACCATGCCGTAGATGGCGGTCTTCAGCATGATGCCGCTCATCAGCGCCGACACCGGCGAGGGCGCGGCCGGATGCGCCTCCGGCAGCCAAGCGTGAAGCGGGAGCATCCCCGCCTTGGCGCCGAAGCCGAAGAACGCGAGCACGAAGGCCACGCTCGACCACGCGGGCTGCAGCTGAGCGGCGCGCAGCGCGTCGAACGTGTAGTCGCCGCGGCCCCCATGCAGAACGCCGAAACAAAGCAAAATCGCGAGCGCTCCCAGATGCGCGATCAGCAGATACAGGAAGCCCGCGCGGCGGATCGCCGGCTGCTGGTGGTCGGTGATCACCAGAAAATACGAGGACAGCGCCATCGTCTCCCAGGCCACCATGAAGAGATACGCGTCGTCGGCGAGCAGGACGAAGGCCATGCTCGCGAGAAACACGTGGTACTGCAGGCTGATGAGCGCGAGGCGTCCCGAGGATTCGTTGCCGAAATAGCCGGCGGCGTACACGGAAATGCCGGCTGAGACCGAGCCCAGGAGCATCAGGAAGAATCCCGCGAGCGGGTCGATGCGCAGATGGAAGGGCAGGTCGGGCAGCCCGAGCGGCAGTATCAGGGTCTGCGGGGGCAGCCACACCGCCTGCAGACCGAATGCCGCGAGCGCGACGCCGGCCGCCGCGCCCAGGGCAAAAGCGATTCGCCTCGCGAAAAATGCGTTGTTGGTCGGGATTAGCCCCAGCACCGCTATCGCGAGCCACCCAACTGCGACCAGCAGCGAGCCTGCAAGCGGGGAGGAACTCATGCCCATTCCTACTTGACCTTCATCCCGGCTTGCGCGCCGCTGTCGGGCGAAAGAAGAAACAGCCCCGGCCCGTCCCCCGAAGCGGCGAGCACCATGCCTTCGGAAACGCCGAACTTCATCTTGCGCGGGGCAATGTTGGCCACCATCACCGTCAATCGTCCTTCGAGCTTCGCCGGATCGTAGGCCGACTTGATGCCGGCGAATACCGTGCGCGTCCCGTCGCCGATGTCGAGCGTGAGCTTCAGAAGCCTGTCCGCGCCGTCGATGTGCTCGGCTTTTACGATTCTCGCGATGCGCAGATCGACTTTGTTGAAGTCGTCGATCGAGATGGCTCCCTCTGCCGCAACTGCGGGAGAGGGTTGAGGTGAGGGTGCGGTCATGGTTGCTTCCTTGCCGAGTTCAAACAGCGCGTCGAGCTGTCTCTCCTCGACGCGGGTCATGAGGTGGGTGTATGCCTTGATCCTCGTGAGTGGCTCCAGCACCCGATTAAATTGCAGCGGCTCACAATTCAAAAACGATTCGGCTCTTATCGCAAGACTTGGGAGAACTGGTTTAAGCCAGCACGTTAGAAGCTGAAAGCCGCGAATGCAGACAGAGCAAACATTGTGCAGTTGCTGATGCTTTCCGGGGTCTTTGGCAAGTTCCCAAGGTTTGGCGGCATCGAAGTAGCCATTGATCATATCGGCAAACGCCATTGCGGTTCGTATCGCCTTGCCGAATTCACGCGATTCGTATGCTTCGCCTACCTCTCCAAACATTTGCGGAACCGCGTAGGCGTTCCAAAATTTGTCAAACGTTGTGTCCGTCACCTTGCCGTCAAAATATCGAGTAAGAAAACTTGCACAGCGGCTCGCGATGTTGACGTACTTGCCGATAAGATCGCTATTGACCCGCGCCATGAAATCATCCGGATCAAAGTCGAAGTCCTCGACGTTCGCGTTGAGCTTGGCCGCGATGTAATAGCGCAACCACTCCGGATTCATTCCGATCTCGAGGTAGCGAAGCGGCGAGATCCCGGTACCGCGCGATTTCGACATCTTGTCGCCCGAGACGGTGATGAAGCCGTGTACGTACACATGGTCCGGCGTCTTGTAGCCGGAGTACTGGAGCATCGCGGGCCAGAACAGGGTGTGGAAATAGATGATGTCCTTGCCGATGAAGTGGACCATTTCGATGTTGCCGCCGGGCTTCACGAAGGCGTCGAAGGCGATTTGCTTGCGCTCGCAGTAGTTCTTCAGGCTCGCGAAATATCCGATCGGGGCGTCGAGCCAGACGTAGAGGTATTTCTCTTCCTTGATATCGGGAATCCGGATTCCGAAGTAAGGCGGGTCGCGCGAGATGTCCCAGTCGGCGAGCGTCTTGTCACCCTTGCCTTCGAGCCATTCCTTGGCCTTGTTCGCGACCTGTGGTTGCAGGCGTCCCGGCTTGTTGATCCACCCACGCAGAAATTCTTTGCACTTGGGATCGGAGAGTCTGAAGAAGAAGTGTTCCGAGGACTTGAGCACCGGTTTCGCGCCCGAAAGCGTCGAGTAGGGGTTCTTCAGCTTCGTGGGCGAATAGACGGTGCTGCAATTTTCGCAGGCGTCGCCATACTGGTCCTTCGCGCCGCAGTTGGGGCACTCGCCCTTGATGTAGCGGTCGGCGAGGTACATGCCCTTAACCGGATCGAAGAACTGTTCGACCGCTTTCTTGTAGACGAGGCCGGCCTTGTCGAGCTTGCGGTAGATGTCTTGCGAAAGGTCGGTGTTCTCCTTCGAATGAGTCGAGTGCCAGTTGTCAAAGGCGATGTGAAAGGCGTCTAAGTATTGCTTGCGCCCCCCGGCGATTTCGGCGATGAATTGCTCGGGCGACTTCCCCGCCTTTTCCGCCGCCAGCATTATCGGCGCGCCGTGAGCGTCGTCGGCGCAGATGAAGTGCGCTTCGTGGCCCTGCATGCGCTGGAACCGCACCCAGATGTCCGCCTGGATGTATTCCATGATGTGGCCGATGTGGAACGGGCCGCTCGCGTAGGGAAGAGCTGTGGTGACGAACAGCCGGCGGTGCATGCTGACTTTCAAAAGCCGTCATTCTATCGCCTCGCGCCGTGTAGGGCGCGCTGCGGATCGGGGCTCAGACCAGAGCGATCACTGTCGCGATCACGACCGCCGCCCCGACGGTGGCGGCCATGATCACGTTTTCGCGCTGGCCCCAGGGCCGCTCTCCGGGCCGCAGCGCCCGGTCGCGCGATATCGACGTCGCCGAAATGGATTTGGTCGAAACGAACTCGGTCGTCCCGTCCGCGCCGATCTGACGCATCAGGCGCTGGGTCGCTTCCTGCGAATCGAACGCGCGCGAGATGCCCTTGGTCGGCGAGGGCGCTGGCGCCTCCTCCTCGTCCGAACCCGCTTCCAGATTCTGCGCAACGGGAGCCGCCGCGCCCTGGGGCGCCACCGGAATCGGCCGGCTCGTTGAGAGGGCGGGGCCCGCGCCTTGCTGGCCCGCTTCCATCTGCAGCCTGCACTCGCGCAGGTCGTTCGCAAAATCGGCCGCGCTCTGGTAACGCGCCTCCGGGGCCTTGGCGAGCACCTTGGCGATGATGTAGTCGAGCATCACCGGCACTTGCGGATTGGCCGCGCTGGGCGGCGCCGGATCGTGGTTGGTGATCTGATACATCAGGGCGCTCAGGCCTTCTCCGTTGAAGGGCGTGGCCCCGGTCAGGCACTCGTAGAGGATGACCCCGAGCGAAAAGATGTCCGAGCGATGATCGGCGCGTTTTCCCACAACCTGCTCGGGCGAAATGTACTTGGGCGACCCCATGATCACGCCGGTCTGGGTGCGCGTTTCGCTGGAGCGCATGCGCGCAATGCCGAAGTCGGCGATTTTCGCTCGCCCTTCCGGCGTGATCATGATGTTGGCGGGCTTGATGTCGCGATGCACGACCTGGTGCTGGTGCGCGTAGGCGAGACCCTCTCCGACCTGGGCGGCGACGTCGACCGCCTGCACGACCGGCAGCGGTTGCCCCTGGGCGAGCAGGTCGCGCAGTTCGCGGCCCTCGATGTACTCCATCGCCATGTACACCAGGTGTCCGCTCTTTCCGATGTCGTAGATGATGATGATGTTCGGATGGTTGAGGCTGCCCGCCGCCTTGGCCTCGGTGTAGAAGCGCGCCTCGTAATCCGCCATGCCCTCGTGCCCGGCCTCCTCCATGTTGATGGTCTTGATGGCCAAAATGCGGTTGAGCATGGGATCGTTGGCGCGATACACCACCCCCATTGCGCCTTTGCCCAGCTCGGCGACGATCTCGTAGCGGCCCAGCAGCCAGGGTTCGGTCATGGTCGGGCTATTTCTTCGGCTTCACGCTGCGGAACGCAGGACCCCAGATCGGGTGTCCGGCCTCGTCGTCCCGCAGGTCGAATGAGGGATCGACCTCCAGCGCCTTTCTGAATTCGTCACGGCACTGCTGTGTCCGGCTGGACGCGCAATGGATAAAAGCAAGATATTTGTGGGCCCTCACCAGGTCGGACGTGCCGCTCAGGCCGGTGTCGAGGCTCAGCTGCAGCAATCTCGCCGCGTAAGCCTGCTCGCCGTCCTCGTAAGCTCTTATTCCGAATTCGAGTTCCATCTCGCCCTTGCTCGAGAACGTCCCGCATCCGGATATCACCAGGCAAACGAGCAATGACGCGAGCCAGCGGTAAACGGCCATAGCTCCCCTTTAGCGGCGGAATCGGTGCGTTATGCTGATCTCCGCGTCCGGTTTGAGTTCGACTGTCTGGACGTGGGTCGGAAACGATCCGTTCCTCAACTCTACCCGATGCCGGCCCGGCCTGAGAGGGATAGATCGCAGCGGCGGACTGACCCCCTGTCTCGCCCCGTCCACGAAAACCTCGGCCCAGGGCAGGGCGACGATGTTGAGCGTGCCCTCGCGCAGGGGGGCGGGGACTGTTGCGACGAACTCCGGCTCCTTGTGCCTTGCCGGCGGCGCCACCGACGCCACCGTTTTCGCTTCGCCCTCCGAATCCCGGTGGCTGCGAGCGATGACTCCGGTCCCGACGATCAGCGTGAACGCGAGCGGCGCAGCGACCAGCAATTTGCCGTTGACCGCCAGCGTCCCCGGCCAGCTTCTGGGTCGCAGCTTCAGGAATTTGGGGATGCGCAGGCTCGGAACACGCATGGCCCGTCTTGGCGCAGGCACGGGGACCGTGCGCCGCAGGTTGCTCGGCGCCGAGCTGATCGACCAGACCTCGTGCTCGCGCACGTGCTTGTCGGTCTTGGCTCCCTCGTAGCGGAACAGTTTCGCGTAGTCTTCGGACAGGCGCGCCATCACGTCGTAATAGGAACGCGAGACGAGAATCTGCCCCGGCTCGGCGAAGCTCATGACGCGCTGCGCAACGTTGATCCCGTCGCCGATGATGTTGGGTTGGCCGTTGATGTCCTTGACGAGCCTCACCGGCCCGAGGTTGACGCCGACGCGAATCTGCAGCTGCGGGCCGCTGGTGACGTCCTGGCCGGCAACGGCATCGCGCAGGCTCATGCCCGCGAACAGGGTGTCTTCGGGGTCTCCGAGAAAGCTCACCGCTGCGCCATCCCCGGTGTCGAGGATGATGCGATCATCGGTGGCGACGCCCGCGATCGCCTCGGTCAGGGCGGCGTTGAAGCGTTCCTTGAGCGCGATCTGTACGCCGACTACCTGCTTCGAATACTCGACGATGTCGAGAAAGAGCACGCTGCAGATGAATGTTCGATTGGTATGCTCCGCCATCTTCGTCCGCCGCGGTACGTGTGCGGCCAGTGTCCTCTTGGGGCCTATTCTACCGCGGCAGGACCCGGCGGGCACCGGAAAGTTGCTAGAATATCAACCCATTGCCAGCCGGTAACCTCCCGCGCGACCGAATCGCGCGAACCGCCATGTCAGTCACTCAGGAACAAGTTCACAGCGCGCTCAAGGAAGTTCTTGACCCGAATACCGGCAAGGATTTCGTCGTCACCAAGTCGGCGAGAAACATCAAAGTGGAGGGCGGCAGCGTCTCGCTCGAGATCGAGCTGGGCTATCCCGCGAAAACCCAGCTCGATCCGATCCGCAAGCTCATCGCGGGAAAGCTCCGCAGCGTCCCGGGCGTGAGCGCGGTGAACGTCAATGTCACGAGCAAGATCGTTTCCCACTCGGTGCAGCGCGGGGTCAAGCTCATGCCCGGAGTGAAGAACATCGTCGCCGTGGCCTCCGGCAAGGGCGGGGTGGGGAAATCGACGACGGCCGTGAACCTGGCGCTTGCGCTCGCGGCCGAAGGGGCGAGCGTCGGGGTGCTCGATGCCGATATCTACGGACCCTCGCAGCCGATGATGCTCGGCATCACCGGTCGGCCTGAGTCCAAGGACGGCAAGACGCTCGAGCCGATGATGGGCCACGGCATCCAGGCGATCTCGATCGGGTTCCTCATCGACATCGATACTCCGATGGTTTGGCGCGGGCCGATGGTGACGCAAGCCCTCGAGCAGCTCCTCAAGGACACCCGCTGGAGGGACATCGACTACCTCATCGTCGACATGCCGCCCGGAACCGGAGACATCCAGCTCACGCTCGCCCAGAAAGTGCCGGTCACCGGGGTGGTGATCGTCACCACGCCCCAGGACATCGCGCTCATAGACGCCCGCAAGGGCCTCAAGATGTTCGAGAAGGTCGGCATTCCCATCCTCGGGATCGTGGAGAACATGAGTACTCACATCTGCTCCCAATGCGGCCACGAGGAACACATCTTCGGGCAGGGCGGAGCGCGGCGCATGTGCGAGGAGTACGGCACCGAGCTGCTCGGGGCATTGCCCCTCGATATCGCCATCCGTGAGCAGGCCGACTCGGGCAAGCCGACCGTGGTGGCTGACCCGGAGGGCCGGTCGGCGGACATCTACAGGGCGATCGGGCGCAGGCTTGCGGTCAAGATCGCGGAGTCCGCCAGGGACATGACCTCGAAGTTTCCGAACATCGTCGTGTCCAAGAACACCTGAGCGGGCTCAACCGATGAGCATCAAGTCGGACAAATGGATCCGCCGAATGGCGGCCGAGCGCCGCATGATCGAGCCGTTCGAGCCGGGGCAGGTGCAGGAGGTCAAGGGTCAGCGCATCGTTTCCTACGGCACGTCGAGCTACGGCTACGACATCCGCTGTTCGAATGAATTCAAGCTGTTCACCAATCTCAACTCGACCATCGTCGACCCCAAGAATTTCGACGACAAGTCCTTCGTGGACGTCAAAGGCGACTCCTGCATCATCCCGCCCAACTCCTTCGCCCTGGCGCGAACCGTCGAGTACTTCCGCATCCCCCGGAACGTGCTCACCATCTGCTTGGGGAAATCGACCTACGCCCGCTGCGGGATCATCGTGAACGTCACGCCCCTTGAGCCCGAGTGGGAGGGCCACGTCACGCTGGAGTTCTCCAACACCACGCCGCTGCCCGCCAAGATCTACGCCAACGAGGGCGTCGCCCAGGTCATCTTCATCGAATCCGACGAGGTCTGCGAGATCTCCTACAAGGACCGCGGCGGGAAATACCAGGGACAGAAGGGCGTCACGCTGCCCAAGATCTGAACGCGGCCAAGGCCGGCCGATTCGGCCGGTCAAGCTTCTCCCCCACTCCCTATTGCGTTTCGGCTTGGTCGGGCCTACCATGCGTTGTGGGCTGGTGGCGGCGAAGCGAGCGCCGGCGCGCGCGGGAGGCGCGCAAGAATGCCGAAAATTCCGCTTGATTTCGGAAACGCAATCCCTATAATCGTCCCATACGGGCTCCGGTTCGGTTGTCTGCAATGCGGACGGTCAAACCCGGGCCCGATGCTTTTGGAGATCGGATTTGATTCGCGAACCAGCGCAAGAGGAGGTCATCATGACAAGCAAGAGGAAGCACTACGGCTCGCAGGACTTTTTCGCACTCGACATTCCCGTAACGTAGGTTCGTCCTGGAGACCCAAACGATGCAGATGCGTGCCGGCGTAGCTAAAAAGACCATCCGATCCATTCGACAGCAGGCATTCGAAGCAACCCACCTCTTCGACTCGCAACCCGAGTCGAGCCTGGAATTCGAAAAAGTCCGGGCGGCAGTCAAAGACGGCTACTACAAGCCGTTTCTCCTGATCGATTCCACCATCGTCCGCGAGAAGACGCGGCGCTTCACCGCGGCGATGCCGCGCGTGCGGCCGCACTACGCGATCAAGGCCAACCCGGATCCCCGCGTCCTCAAGCTCATGCTCGAGGAAGGCGCCGGATTCGAGATCGCTTCCGTCGCCGAGCTGGATCTCCTGCTCACCTTGGGCGTCTCCGGGGCTGATGTCTTCTACTCCAATCCGGTCAAATCGCGCGATCAGATCGCCTATGCCGCCTCGAACGGCGTCCAGTGGTACGTGATCGACTCGGTCGAGGAGCTGAAGAAGATCCAATCGATCAAGGCGGACGCCAAGCTCTACCTGCGCGTCGACACGCCCAATATCGGGAGCGACTGGCCCCTCGCCGGCAAGTTCGGCGCCCACGCCTCCGAGGTGCGCGACATTGTCGTGTCGGCGGCGAGGCTCACGGTCGACCTGGCGGGCGTCGCCTTCCACGTGGGCTCGCAGTGCCGCAACCCTGAAAACTGGCGTGTCGGCATCGAAAAGTCGCGCGCGGTTTTCGACCAGATGGTGAAGGCAGGCCTCAATCCGCGGCTTCTGAACATCGGCGGGGGCTTCCCGGTGAGGCACGTGAAGCCGATCCCCGCGATCGAGGTGATCGGCGAGGTCGTGAACCGGGCGCTGGAAGCGTTTCCTGCCGCGGTGAAGGTGATCGCCGAGCCGGGCCGGTTCCTGGTCTCCGACGCCGGTTATTTCGTCTGCCGCATCATGGGGACGGCGACCCGCGCGAACAAGCGTTGGATGCATCTGGACGCCGGGTTTTTCGGCGGCATCATCGAGACAGCCGAAGGGCTCAAGTACAAGATCCGCACAGACCGCGCCGGACCGGACATCCCGTGGAACGTTGCAGGTCCCACCTGCGATTCGATCGACGTGGTGATGCGCGACGAGCCGCTCCCTTCCGATCTGCAGGAGGGCGACTATATTTACCTGAGGAACGCCGGCGCCTACACCACGGCCTACGCGAGCGGCTTCAACGGCTTCCCGCTGCCCGAGATCCGCGTGATCTGACGCCTGCAGCGCGCAGCAAAGGGCGGGCCGCGAGCCCGGGTTTCGAGGGGTCGCGCCCGCTGGAATCATTGTTGCCAGCTTGACCGACCAGCCGAATTGAGACGAGCGGTGGACACGAGTTTATCGCAAGCAAGCATCTTGATCGTCGATGATGATTCGAAGAGTCTCCTGGCCCTGCGGGAACTCCTGCAAAGCCTGACACGGGAGGTCGTTCTCGCAAATTCAGGCGAGGAAGCTCTGCGATGGGTCCTGAAACAGGACTTCGCTGTCATCCTGCTGGATGCGCGCATGCCGGGGGTGGATGGTTTCGAAACCGCCAGATTGATCAGGGAACGCGAGCGATCGCGGCACACCCCGATCATCTTCCTGACGGGCGCATACGAGGACGTGCATTCGGTGTTTCGCGGCTACGAAGCGGGGGCCGTGGACTACATCGTCAAGCCGCTGGTGCCGGAAATCCTGAAATCCAAAATATCGGTTTTTGTCGAGCTCTACAACAAGAATGCGGTATTGATTCGGGAAATAGCCGAACGCAGGCGAGTTGAGGAGCATCTTAGGAAATCCGAGGAAAATTTGCGAGCGCTGGCAGCTCGTTTGCAATCCGTGCGCGAAGAGGAATGGACGCGGATCGCGCGTGAGATCCACGACGAGCTCGGCCAGTCGCTGACGGGGCTGAAAATGGATTTGACCTGGGTGGCGAACAGGCTGTCAGGGGATCAGCGGGTGCTCGCCGAGAGGATGAAATCGATGTTTGGCTTGATCGATGGCACCATCCAGTCCGTGCGGAAGATCGCCTCCGGGCTGCGGCCGGAGATATTGGATCAACTGGGGCTGGCCGCCGCCGTCAGCTCGCACGCGGGGGATTTTCGCAAGCGCACCGGGATCAGGTGCAAGCTCTCTCTGCCTTCAGACACGCTGATGCTCGATCATGAACGATCGACGGCGGCGTTCCGTATTTTTCAGGAATTGCTGACGAACGTCGCGCGCCACGCAAACGCGACCAGGGTCGATGTCGCGATGCGGGTTGACTCCGGCGCTCTCGTGTTGACGGTCGAAGACAACGGCAAAGGCATCGCGGAGCCGGCGATCGACGACCCGAAATCGTTGGGGCTTTTGGGAATGCGGGAGCGCGTCCTTCCGTTTGGCGGGGCCATAGAAATCGCCGGGGTTCGGGACAAGGGGACCCAGGTGAGAGTGTGCATCCCCCTCGGCTTGAAGTAGAATTTCACGGCACCTGCGGCGACTCAATGCAGCGGCCCGATGTCGTGGGGCAATCGTTTCCGGGGGAGGCTACGCCATGAGAATCATAATCGCGGACGACCACGCGGTCGTTCGGCGTGGTCTGAAAGAGATCCTGGCCTTGGAGCACGACATGGACGTGGTCGGCGAAGCCAAAAACGGCGATGAAGCGCTCGAGCTCGTTCGCACGCTCGACTGGGACGTCGCCGTTCTCGACTTTTCCATGCCCGGCCGAAGCGGGGTGGAGCTGATCAAGGAAATCAAGCGCCGGCACCCGGGCCGTCCTGTCCTCGTTCTGAGCATGCTTCCCGAGGAGTCGCATGCCGCGCAGGTGTTCAAGGCGGGCGGTGCCGGCTTCATAAACAAGGAAAGCGCCGGCGAGGAGCTGACGGCCGCCATCCGGAAAGTTGCGAACGGGGGAAAGTATGTCAGCGCGAGCTTTGCGGAGAGACTGGCAACCAATCTGGCCCCTGACGCCGAAAAACCCCTGCATGAGTCTCTTTCCGACCGCGAGTACCGGGTGATGTGGCTGCTCGCGTCGGGCAAGCAGATCAACCAGATTGCGGCGGAAATGTTCCTGAGCCCCAGCACCGTCAGCACCTACCGTGCCCGCATTCTCAAGAAACTGAAGCTAACGGACAACGCCGGGCTTGTCCGTTACGCCGTCAAGCAGCAGCTCATCTAGGGAAGCGCTCCTCCGGTTTCGCCGCGCTCGCGGGCCGGTCAGGCGATTCGATCCGAACGAGCTCAGTGCGTAGTTCGATGGCTACATCCGGCCGTCGATTCGCCACAAAAATATCAAGCTTTCGCGATAGTGGAAGGGAAGATTCCGGCGCACTATCATGACTTGGCGGTTTGCTACTGTTCAGGGGGGGCCATTTAGATCATGAGCGGCGCCATACTTGTAGTCGAAGATGAACCGATCACCCAGAAACTGATCGCGGTCAACTTGGAGCGTGCCGGGCACCAGGTGATGCGCGCGGCCAGCGTGCCCGAGGCCGCAGCGGCCATCCGCGAGGTGCTGCCCGATTTGGTGCTTCTCGATTGGATTCTTCCCAACGCGACCGGAGTGAGCTTTGCCAGGCAACTGCGCACCGACCAGCGCACCCGGGACATCCCGATCATCATGCTGACGGGCCGCACACAGGAAACGGACAAGGTAACGGGGCTCGAAGCAGGAGCGGATGATTACATCACCAAACCCTTCTCCCCACGCGAACTGCTCGCGCGAATCAAGGCGGTGATACGCCGGCGCAGGCCTCTGCTCAGCGACGAGGTCGTCGAGATCGCAGGCTTAAGGCTTGATCCAGCCGCGCATCGGATTACCGGCAACGGCCAGAAAATAGATCTCAAGGCCACCGAGTTTCGCCTGCTGCATTTCTTCATGACCCATCCCGATCGGGTCTACAGCCGCGCCCAGCTTCTCGACGAAGTCTGGGGCGACCACGTTTTCGTCGAGGAGCGCACCGTGGACGTCCACATTCGCAGAGTCCGGCAGGTGCTCGCCCCGAGCGGTCACGAAGGACTCATCGAGACCGTGCGCGGAATGGGCTACCGCTTCCGGCGCAATCCGGCTTGAGGCCTGCGCTCAAGGCTTTTTCGAGTCTCCTGCAGTACCGGTTGGCCGCAGGCTTGACGGGGTCTCTCGGCCCATGTCACTCCGGTGAGCTCAAAAAGCATCTTGCTTTTTGAGCAAAACAAAGATCGTCTTCACCACTATCTGCAAATCGAGCTGCAGGGACCAATTTCGCAGGTAATCGAGATCATGCTCGATGCGCGATTGCATCTTGTCGAGCGTATCGGTCTCTCCGCGCAAACCGTTGACCTGCGCCAGGCCGGTGATGCCCGGCTTGACTTTGTGCCGGATCATGTAGCCCTTGATCAAGCGGCGGTACATCTCGTTGTGCGCCACCGCGTGGGGGCGCGGGCCGACCACGCTCATGCGGCCCTGCAGCACGTTGAAAAACTGCGGCAGCTCGTCGAGCGAGCGCTGCCGCAGAAGCGCGCCGAGACGGGTTACGCGCCGGTCATCGCGCGTAGCCTGCTTGATCACATTCCCGTCTTCGAGCACGGTCATCGTGCGGAACTTGTAGATGACGATCTCTTTGCCGTCGAGTCCGTAGCGGCGCTGCTTGAAAAGCACCGGCCCGGGAGAGCTCAGCTTTACGCCGATCGCAATGGCGAGCATGAGAGGCAGGACCAGCGCGAGGATCGCCGATGCGAGCACGATGTCGCTTGCGCGCTTGACCAAGCCATTGATCCCGTAAAACGGGGTTTCGCAGGCGGCGACGACCGGAATGCCGCCGATCGTATCCATGCGCGCCTGGATCAGATCGAACAGGAAGATGTCCGGAACGAAGTAAATCGAGGCCGTCGTGTCGTGCAACTCGTCGAGCAGCTTGAGGATGCGGGGTTGCGAAGCCATGGGCAGCGTGACGTAGATCAGATCGACATGATGTGTTTTCACGTACGCCGCGACCAGGTCCAGTGAACCCAGGATCTCGCCGGGCTCGACGCCGCCGATGCGCTCGAGACTGCGATCGTCGAAGAACCCGGCGAAGCGGATGCCGAGAAACGGGGTGGCCCGAATCCGTTCGGCGAGCTTGCGGCCAAGCTCGCCCTCGCCTGCGATGACCGCGACTCTTTGCACCCCCTCCGCCGCGAGCAGGCGCTGCAGAACGACAGGCGTCAGCGCGCGTGCGGCGAACAGCGCCACCGGAGTTGCGAGTAGCCAGGCGAGGATTACGCGCGGGTCAAAGGAGCCGAGTGTGCGCGTCGCCCAGCCGATGAGCAGCAGGAGCGCGACGATGACAAACCAGCTTGACATGACGTCGCCGGCAAGCGCCCGGAGGCTGGTGCCCTTCGGAGGAGTCCCGGGAAAGGTCAGCGAGAACACGATCAGCGCGAGAATCAGGTACGGACCTTCGAACGCCTCGCCGAACGCAAAAGCGCAGATGAGCAGCGCACCGATCGTCACCAGAGGATCGAGCGTTGCCTGGACCAGTGCGGCAGGCGCGAGCCGGTGGTCGAGGAGGGGGCGGCGGGGTTGGTGTGCGGCGAGCAAGGCGGGATCGATTCCTTCTGGCTTGCGCAACACGGTAGCGCCCTATTGCAAACGTTGCGGTACGCGACGGGTTGGTTCCAAAGTACTATTCTCACGGGCGGTACGTATCGCCGATAGCCGAAATGGCTGCAAGCCATCCCCGAGAAATCGTCGCCCGGCCCAGCGGGCGCGACGCCTTATGGCTGCCGGGCGGCAAGCTCTCCGATCGGCGCAATCGGCATAGGCGGGCGACTTTGCCGTCGAGGTCGGAGAGCAAAGTGCACATACAAACAATAAGTTGCGTGCCAGCCGCCCGCGCTGAAAATCATTTCACGCAGTTCACGCTTGTGTAATACAGGCTACTCATATTACCGAAGACGATTTCTTGGATATCGGGAAGGCTCTCATGCAAGAAAGCGAACACCAACTCTTCGCGAAACGCCGACCCCAGCCTGCCTATCAGCCTCCAGCCTCAGTGAACGTCATGTCCGTGTCCGGCAGCGCGGCCTTATTGGATCCTCTTGAGCTCGAATCGCTCAAGCTCATCATGGATGCCTCGCTTCGGGTGCATGCGCGACATCATTTCTTTACCTGGACCCAAGGTTTGCTGCAAAACCTGGTAAAGCATGAGGCGCTGATCTGCGCCCTGCGCAATGCCGAACCGGTGTCGTTTCATGTCGAGAGCTTTTTAACGTCTCCTCTCGAGCCCGCGCTCTTCAGCGACATGTTCCGCCAGGACACATCCCTGGTGCCGCACATCATCAAGGCATGGGAAGAAAACTCCTATCGGCCCGTGGTCTGCGAAACAGGCAACGCGAGTCCGTTCGCCCAAAGCGCGCTGGGGCGCGAATTCAACCGAATCGGGGCGGACACCACGGTCGGGCATGGAACCTACGACGCTTTCGGGAAACCGGCGAGCTTTTTCATTTTTGCCTGCCAGTCGCAGACCATGGGTCCGAAGCAAGTCTATTGCGTCGAGCTGATCGTGCCGTTCCTGCACCAGGCGTGGGTGCGCACCCAGATCGACCGGTCGGTAGAAAGCGCCGTAGTGCATCCTGCGGGTGCCGGCCTTCTGACCTCGCGCGAACAGGAAGTCCTGAAATGGATTCATCTCGGCAAGAGCAACATCGAGATCGGGACCATCCTGGAGATCAGCCCGCTGACGGTGAAAAATCACGTGCAGAAGATTCTGCGCAAGTTGAATGTCCAGAACCGCACGCAGGCTGTCGGCAAGGCGATGGCGCTGCGCATTCTAAGCGTCTGATTCCCGCCCAAACGCAACTCGACATTGTGCCCTTAGTTCTGTCTACCCATTCTTTTAGTTCTCTCTACCCATTCTTCAGCGGCAAAGCGCTCGACTCGATGTCACGTCGCTCCGATATCTTCCCCAGTTACGCATCTCAGCTTTTGAGAGGAAAAGCGCGATGAGGAAGCTGACGCCCGAGCTGTTTGCCACTTACCTGGTGCTGATAGTAGTGGCGCCCGGGCAGGTCGCCGCTGCGATCCAAACCAGCGCCAAGAACAGCGCCAAGAACGATTTGTTGTCGATGGTGGTTTCCCGCAGCGATGGCGTCTCCAAAACCGATGACACCGGCAATAAAGACGTTGGGCTACTGACTTCGACTGCGATCGACCGGAGTGGCACCCGAACCCGATTGACAACCGGTGTCGATGCGCCGGCCCGTAGCCCCTCCAGGGTGGTCGACGCCCCGCAGGCGAATGCGACCCTCGGCTTTTCGCTGCCCGGCGCGGACGATTTCACGCTCGGCCGCAACAACGGCCACGGCACGGAGTTGAGACGGCGGGCGGTCTTCAACCAGCACGACGTGGTCGGTGCGTCGCAGGGAGAGGTCGTCACGGCAAACGGCGGCAGCGGCCAGACCAAGGCAATCCAGACCGTTCGTGATAAGGATTCAGAAGCGGCGAAAGTCACCTTCATCGCCAACGCCAAGCTCGCCCCTGTGGCCACGCTCCCCGTCCCGGAACCCGGCGGCTGGGCCATGGTGTTGGCGGGACTGCTCGGCGTGATTGCCATCGCGCGTCGCCGCATGTCGTTGTGACGGCGCGTGCTGGGACGCAGGCGGCTGACGACTGATTCACGACGAGCTTTCGTCGATCCACGATCCACGATCCACGACCCACGACGCGCGTGCGCTGGCACGCCATGCGTGTGGAGTCTTTCTGCCTGACTGACCTTCGTTCTGAATCGCCCGTGACTCTCCGCCGCAGCGCGCAGGGCCGCGCTTGTCCTTGGCAAGGTTTCGTCGCGGTGATTGTCCTGGCCGGCCTCCTGACGCCTGCGACGAAGGCCTTTGCACTATGGGATGACAAGCTCAAACCATTCGTCGAGGAAAAAGTCACCCGTGACGACAACGTGTTCCGCCTCTCGAAGGATGTGGCTCCTGAGGCCATCGGGGCGTCTTCGCGGGGTGATACTTACCGCACCACGTCGCTTGGGCTCAACTTCGACGTGCCAGTGAGCCGCCAGCGTTTTCAGGCGGCTTTCACGAGGAGCGATACCCGCTACGACCAACTTACCGGTCTTAACTTCACCGGCCACGAAGCGCGGGCGGTCTGGCTGTGGCAGGTCGGCAACGAGGTGAGCGGCCAGCTGGGATATATGGAAACCTTGGCACTGGCGTCGTTCGCCAATATTCAGAACGGGACGCCCGATCCTCTCAAGACGCAGCAGGCTTTTTACAACGCGGACTGGCTGGTCACGCCGCGCTGGCGGATCCAGTCGGGCGTAACCGGACTGGAACAATCGAACAGCGATCCGGAGCGCCAGGTCAACGACATCAAGATCCTTATTTCCGATATCGCTCTGAGCTACGTCACTCCGGCCAACACCTCGGTGGGCCTTGGCGTGCGATCGGAAGGGGGCCGCTTTCCGAACCCGCGGGGAATTGGTCTCGACAATGCCTACAGCCAGTACGGTGTCAACCTTGTGGCCCAATGGACCCCTACCGGTGCGTCGCGCGTGAACGCGCGCGCCGGTCGCGTCAGCCGGCGCTACGGCGAACTGTCGCAGCGCGACTTCGACGGCAACATCGCCCGCATCGACTACGACTGGAAGCCGACCGGCAAGTTCTCGCTGACCGCCGTAGCCCAGAGGGACATCAGCGTATACGAGGACATTCGCACCAGCTTCGTGCTTGTCAAAGGCGTCACGCTGCGCCCGACGCTCAGGGTGACTGAAAAAATCGACGTGTCGGGGACCTTCGATTACAGCATCAGGGATTACCTTGGCGCCCCCGGGCAGGCGTCCGGAGTGACGTCGAGCCGGAGCGATCGGGTGCGCTCCGCAACTGCGACGGTTTCGTATCGGCCCGCTCGGACCATCACGTTGCTGATGAGCGCTCAGCGCGAGGGCCGCTCTTCAAACGTTGTTCCTGATCCGACCGCCACCCCTGCCGTTCTTCCCGTTGATTACGTAGTCAACGTCATCTCGATTACCGCCCGAATCGCTTTCTAGGATATGGCTCGGCCTCTTGACGAGGCCGGCCACCGGGTCTTCGCTAACCGGCTATCGAATGCCGCTCCCGCGGACCCTTAACATCCACTCGCACCATTGCAATAATCGTACGCGGGGCATTTTCCATCACCGGCAAAACCGAAGCTTCCGGTAATTGAATTGTTAGGCTTGTGGAGCTGGATGTTGCCACCCCCGGAGCCGGCGCCGCCCAACGTATTGTTCGAGTCGTACTGGGTCGTATAAACCGTCCTCTGAGGGACGTTTTGGCCCACGGGTTGGGTCAGCCGGATGATGAAAATGTCATCGTCACCTGGTTCGCCCTTGTCCTCGGCGTACACGACAAAGTTGACGTCACCGTATAGCTGGTTCGTCCTGGCCGTGCCACAAATGAGACGCGCACCGAGCGGCTGGTGTGTCTTGGGGTCAGGATCGCTCGTGGACCACTCGCGATAATCCGTGATGGTGATCCAGTGAGCGTTCAGAGGGAGCATGGTCAGGGTGCTCAAGCCTGTGCCGTGGTCGATGTACTCCAGATGGCCCCACAACCCATGTCCGTCTCCTCCATCCTTGCACGCGCCACCGACGCCGAAGTTTGCCTTGGCACCGGTATCCCGGATGATGAAGCCGCCGCCCGTCAAAAAGTCGCACTGCCAGGCACTCGCAGAGCCGCTGGCGAGCAACAGCGCCAGGGCCGCCAGTTGAGTTGCAACATGTGTCCATACTTTACGCATTGTTATTCCTCCATACGCGCGCGGAGCGTTCGACGCATTGCTCGCGCTAAAAGATTTCCTGTAGAAGAAGTTGCTCATGGCTTTGCCGGCCCGAGCTACTGAATTCCCGCGATCGCCGACCCGATGACCACATCCGCGACGCCGCCCACGATGACGTGGAGGGCATTCACCACGATGCCGGCAGGTGAAGTCTGCTGCTCGTTGATCACCATCTGGCCTCCGGGGATGGAGACTGCCTGATTCGGAGCTCCCGTGACGGAAACCGGCGCTCCGTTGAGCGAGAGATTGGTCAAGGTCGAGGAACCAACGCCGCCGCTATTCAGGACCGCCGAGGCTTGCGACATGAGGAAATCGGCGCCGATGCTGTTGCCGGCGATGCTCAGGGCGAGATTCGCGAGCGAGGCTGCGGAGTCGACCTGATCCGGGTAGCCGATCGTGGTCGCTGAAGGAACCTCCGCAGTGAGGGACCCGAGAAGGTTGCCCGTGAGCTCCGATGCTTGAAGGGCATCGGTCGGGCCGCTGAGCGCTCCGGTGTTCGCGAGCCCCAGCGTCGTTCCGCCGAGAGGGCTGAAAACGGTACCTTGGACCGCCGCCGCCTGCCCGGTGACCGTCTGCGCGACGCCGACTGCAGGCCATGCGAGCAGACTGGCCAGCACTACAAGTGCTCCGCTGGCGTTCCAGCGGCAAAGCTTTGCATAACGCATATTGACCTCCTTGGTTTGGTGAGTGTTGCGGGATTGAATATAAGAGGCGCATGTTTCATGCTCGTGAAGCGCGGGTGGTCCGTCCGCGTTGGCCCGTATGGACTACGAACCGATGGGCGCGGCGACCACGACAGCGGGGGTTTGAGCCGTGCGTCAAGCGTTTCTAAAGTCAGAGCAGGGGAATTATCGTGGTGCCGTTCATGGGCCAGAATCACGTCCTGGTCGGTTGCGCTGTTGCGCCACAGGATGTCGGCCTTGCCGTCGCCGTCGAAGTCGC
>WNGP01001299.1_pt1 | contig 20433 bp, 18 predicted proteins | sample 5407671 | NCBI WGS metagenome assembly WNGP01 (sample SAMN13153381, study PRJNA577476) | soil metagenome | isolation source: 40 cm soil or saprolite under Garry oak tree replicate 2 | place: USA:California | collected 2016-06-15 | reverse complement strand
GACCTCGCGATCAATCTTCAGCTCGAGGACCGTCGCACGCGGCAAGTCAGTCTCTGCAGCCAAGGCCGAGTCCGCAGAAAACAACGCCAAAACACAAAGAGCACCGAGAAAAGTAACACGCCACAAGGGGCGTGCCCCGATGCGCGCCCTTCCCGTCGATGACCGCGCGCTCATGGCTTGGTCGCACCTTGTTTCGCGGCGGGCAGGCGCTGCAAGAGCTGCTTCGCCCCCGCGTAATTGGGAGCGAGCTGAAGCGCATGTTCCAGCTCCTGCCGCGCTAGGTCCGGCTTCTTTTGGTCAATGTAGAGTCTCGCAAGCGCGGTACGTGTTCCAGCGGAATCGCGCGTCGCGATCGAAGTCCGCAACTCCGCCACCGCTTCGTCCAGTTTCCCCTGCCGCCGCAGCACGTCCGCGAGGCCGCGGTGCGCCGACGCATCGCGCGCATCCGCTGCCAGCGCCGCCCGGAATTCACGTTCCGCGTCGGCCAAGTGTCCCGCGGAAAGCTCCAGCCGCCCGCGTCTCACGTGTTCCGGGCCCGGCATGCTTGCAGGCGAGCTCGGCGAGCCATTCGAGTGCCGCTGTGCAAACTCGACTTCTTGGGGCAGCGCCGTCACGTCCAGTTCGGCGATGATCCGCCCGAACTCGGCAAGATTTTCCGGGCGAACGGCGGGCAGCGGGCCTGCCCGCGATGTAGTTGGAGAAGAGGTCCGCTCGGCTTCGGCCTCGGATTTCTTCCCGGCACGCTCGAGCGCAAAAATAAGCAGCGCCCGCGCTTCCGTGTCGTCGGTCTCGCGCTGCAGAGCTTCGCGAAACTCCGTAATCGCCTCATCCAAATTATTCGCGCGCAGAGCGACCAATCCAAGATTGAACAGGTAGTCGCTCTCATCCGGGTCCAGATCAGCGGCGCGGCGAAGATCTTCCTGCGCGGGCTCGATCTTGCCAAGGCGTGAACGTGCGATCGCCAGATTGTTGAGAACCTCCGGCAGATCACCAGCCTCGGCGGCAACGCGCCGGAGCGATTCCTGCAAGGCCGAAAATGTGGTCTCGGCCCGGTCCGGCTCGTTCATCCACAGCCGGCAGACTCCCGTCGAGAACATCGCTTGCGTGTAGCGCTCATGCGCGGGTGGGATACGCGCAAACCAGGTAATCGCCGCGGGACAGTCGCGCTTGGTGAACGCAACCTGGCCCAGGGCATAGGCGGGTTCCGGCCACTCGGGTTCGAGCCGCACCGCTTCACGCAATTCGCGGGAACGCGCCTCTTCCTGCGTCGCCAGCCGGCCGCGAACGAAGTGCTCAAAGGCATCGAGCCGCAGCGGCCTCTGCGCCCGCGAAAAATCGGCAAGGCTCATCGCGAAATTACGGTCATTCGCAGAGAACAGCCGCCACACGAGTCGCGTGTGCAGGTCCATCAGGGTTTCGAGCAGCCCGGTCTCGCGTACCGGTGGAAAGAGCGCAGCCGGGCTCACCCGCAAGAGATGCGCCTGCACGGAAAGAATGTTGCCGTCAAACGTGTAACTCCCGAATATCACGAAATCCGCGTCCAACTCCCCGGCAACGTGCAGCATCGTGGCTCGACTGAACTTTGCCGAAGAAGGCAGACCGTACCGCTCGAGCTCCGACGTGCGGGCTTCGTGAGTAAACACTTGCCTGCCCGCAGCCGACAGCCGCTGGATGGTCAGCTCCTCCAGTCCTTCGCTGAGCCACTCAAGACGCGGCCCCCCGCCTGTATTCTCGAAAGGAAATACGAGAAAGCTACCTTGCGATGGACTGGTGGGCGGCGTACCTGCGGGAGCGGCCTGCGCAGAAGCGTGCCCCGGCAAAAGACCGAGCATCGCAATCGCGCACAACATGCGCAAAGAATCCCAACTGAAAGAGCTCCGCACCATTCTGCGCCTGATTGTAGCAGAGGCGGGCCGGAAGCAAAGGAGAAGACGGTTCGGCCTCGCCCGCAGTGGACGCGCCTTAGAAACCACCGTTGCCTTTTAGGGATTCGCAGCTTCGCTCTTCGGCAAGGGCGTGAGCAGCTCTTCGATGCCAGGTGTCTTCAACACGGCCGCAAACGCCGGATCTTTTTTCACCGTGCTCATATCCGAAAAGCCTTCATCACGCGCTTTGCGAAGGTAGCGGACCGAGCGTTCTATGTCGCCGGCCTGGGCAAAGGACTTGGCGAGCAGGAAGTAGAACCGGCCGCGGTCGTACACGGAGCGGTCCTGAAGGACCGACCCGGTACGCGAGCCCCCGTGCTCGAAGACTTGCGGATCGAGCGCCATCGCCTGACGGAATGTGGCGATAGCCTCTTCGTACTTCTTGTCCCCGAAATACGCGTAGCCCAGGTTGCTGTAGAGAATCGCCATGTCCGGTTGGATAGCAATCGCCTTGCGGTAAGCCTTGATCGCTTTCCCATATCTCTTCCGCTGGTACCACACAGTGCCGACGTTGTTCATCGCGTCGGCGTACTGGGGATTGGTCTTGAAGGCGCGTTCGTAATATTTCAGCGCCGGCGAAAGGAGTGCTTGCTGATGATAGGCGATGCCCAACTTGTTCAGGTACACCGCATTGTTCGGGCTTTTCGCCGCCAGGTCGCGATAAACAGCGGACGCCTCCTTGTATTCTTTGCGTGCCATGTGAAGGTCGGCAACCTGTTCTTCAGTGAGCGGCGGCCGCGCGTCCGGAACCGCCGGCGGCGCGGCGGCCTGCACACCCCGCGGAAGGATTGGCGATTTTTCATCTTCGGTTTGGGTCTTTCCCACGGGGGGAACGCAAACGGCGAGAAGGGAAACAGCCAGCGGAATCGCCACTGTACGGTAGGTCATGGCGAATCTCCTTTGTCTTGCTTCGGCTTGTCAGTATCCTTGTCTTTGTCCTTCTTCTTACCTCCAAAGATACCAAAAAACTTCTGCAGTGGCCCCTTTTTCTTATCGGGAGCCTGCGCATCCGGCTGCGTCGCCTGTTGCGTGCCCGGCTTTCCGTTTGCGCCAGTTTGAGCGGTGGCGCCGGTGGCAAGCGGCGGATTGCCCGGTTTTTGCGGATCACCAGCCTGCGCCGCCGCGGCCGGCGGATTCTTCGGCTGCCCGCCGAAAATGTGCGAGAGCCAGGACGCGGGCGGGAGCGAAGTGAGCGTGTGGCCGCCGTGCCGCTCGCAGAATTCCGTCGGTGCCGTGCCGGTGACGTATACCTCTTCGCGCGTCACCGGGCACTGCGGCGTGGCCAGTTGCAGAGTCTCCGGATCGATGGTAACCGTGACCACGCCTTCCGGCGGATCAAAATCCTTCACGTCTTTGTACACAGGCAAGGACGTCGCGCGGATCATAAAATCGGCCCAAATCGGAGCCGCTGCTGCGCCGCCGGGCAGGCCGAGGTCACGGTTGTCGTCAAAGCCGACCCAGATCACGCACACCAGGTTGGAAGTAAACCCAGCGAACCAGCCGTCGCGCGATGTGCCGGTTTTCCCTGCGGCCGGCAGCGTGAATCCCCGGGCGCGCACGCCCGCGCCGGTGCCTTTGTTCAGCACGTCTTTCAGCAAGCTGTTCACCAAATACGCCACCCGCGGGTCGAGCACTTGATGCGCCTGCGACGTAAATCTCTCGAGCGTATTCCCGTCGGCGCTCGTCACGCTGCGCACATATTCGGGTTCGACGCGCGCGCCGTTGGTCGCGAACACTGTATAGGCTGCCGCGACGTCGATGGGGGTCATCTCATAAGCGCCCAAAGCCACGGCTGGCGTGGGCTGAATGTTATTGCCCAGGCCGATCTGCCGCGCCACTTGCACCACGCGGCCGTAGCCGATCAGCTCGGCCACTTTGACTGTGGCGACGTTGAGCGAATTGGTCAGCGCGTCGCGCAGCGTCACCGTGCCCATGAATCTTTCGCCGTAGTTGTTTGGCGTGTACTCCTTGCCGTCGAATTCAAACGTGGTTGGCTCGTCCACGACCGTGGTCGCCGGAGTGACGATTGGCGATACTCCGTCCACCGCGTTGTCGAACGCCGCGGCATACACGAACGGCTTGAAGGCCGACCCGGGCTGGCGCCGAGCCACCGCATGATTCAACTGGCTTTGGCCGTAGTCGCGCCCCCCGATGAGAGCTTTGATCTCTCCCGTGTGCGGATCGAGCGCCACCAGCGCCACTTGCACTTCCGGCACCGCCTCGCTGCTTCCCTTCTTCTCCAGCTCGCGCCGCCATTTCGCGTATTTCCGCGCGAGCAGCACATCGACGTTCTTCGCGCCGGCTTCGATCGCGGCTTGCGCTGCGCGCTGGAGTGACGGATCCAGCGTCGTATAGACGCGGAAATTCTGCGAGAGCAGTTCGTTCTCGGAGAATTTCTCGAGCAGATGGTCTTTCACCATGTCCACGAAATACGGCGCTTCGTTCCCGGAAATCGTGCTGCGGATGATGCGCAGCGGCGCCCGCCGGGCAGCCTCCGCCTCTTCCTCTGTAATGTATTGGTTATCGACCATCTGCGTGAGGACGCGGTCGCGCGCCTGCACGCCGCGTTCCGGCCGCCGGTCCGCCGATGAGTAATAGTTCGGCGCGCGAATGATGCCGGCCAGAAACGCCGATTCGCCGAGAGTGAGCTGGTGGAGGTCTTCGCCGAAATAGGCGAAGGCCGCCTCGCCAAATCCGTGGATGGCAAAGCTCCCGCGATTACCGACGTACACCTCGTTCATGTACAGCTCGAAAATCTGCTCTTTCGAGAAGCGCTGCTCAAGCTGCATCGACACCATCGTTTCGGCTAGTTTGCGGCCCCAGGTCCTCTCCGTGCTAAAGAAGAAACTCCGCGCCACCTGCATGGTCAGCGTGCTGGCGCCTTGCAAGTGCGCTTTGTGGCGCAAGTCGGCCCACGCCGCGCCCAAAATGCGCACGGGATCGAAACCGGGGTGCTCGAAAAATCGCTTGTCTTCCGCGGAGAGAACCGCGTTCAAGAGCGGCTTCGGAATGTCGGCGTAGCGCACCGGCCTGCGCTTTTCGCGCGCACTATCAAACAGATTCGTGATCAGCTCGGGCTCGATGTCCGCGCTCGTAAGCTCGTTGCCGCCGCCGAGCGGCCGGATGGAACTGATGGTCTTGCCGGCGAACTTGACCTCCAGCGTGTTCCCGCCGTCGAAGTAGGAGAGTTTGCTGGGACGAATGTCGACCGTGCCGCCGCGAGAGGTGTACTGGCCCAGCGCGCCGTCTTCGTTCTTTGTCCGGTAGCCGGCCCGCAGCAGGTATGCTGCCAGTTCCTCCGCCGACATGGATTCGCCCGGCGCAATGTGGAAGGGGGCCGAAAAGATCTGCGTCGTGTTCTGCAGGACGTTCCCGGACAGGCGCTGGTCAATCATCCGGGAGTACTTGAAGTAGTACCCCGTGAAGACGCCACCGGCGACGAGGGCGCACAAGAGCAGGAAGCCAAGAACACCCAGACCTATCGTGGAGGTCCAGAAACCCTTCTGCACTCGAATCTGCAAACAGATGCTCCCCGAGGGCTGAACTCTATTGTCTCGCAAGAGCCCCGGCTAGGAAAGACGAAGATGCATCCGGAAAAGTTGCTCTTGCGCGCGCACGGGCGCTGTACTTCAGTTGCCCTCAATACAGGGCTTTGTTTGCGGTGTCGATGGTGAAATGGAGCTCCGTCTTATACACCATGAAATCCACGGGCACCGAATAATTGACCGCGATTTTGACCAGTTGCTGGCTGTTTTCGATCTTGATGTCCTCTCGCTTTATGGGCAGGTCCAAATCCCGGACCTCCTTCCAAACGGTCTCGCGGATCTGCTCATCCGAGAACCGGTTCACCACCGCGAAGCGCGCTTCTTCTTGCATTTTGTCCCGTAGCTGGTATTCGTTCACGTAGGCCGGAACAATCTTGATCGAAACATAGATAACGACCAGAAAAACCAGCGTCCAGGTGATAGCCTTCGCGCGGCCCTCACCGCGTTCGGCGCACCGGCGCCACGCAACGAAGTGGCTCTTGCAGGTTGTGTTCATGGCTCTTCCGTTCAAGCTAGCACCGGATACGAACGGTGTCGAGACGCAGCGCGAAGCGGTGTTTTCGGAAAGCCAACGGGGCTCCGCAAGTGCGTGGACGGCGATTCGAGACCGGACGCCAACAGAGATTGCCGCACCCCGCCGCCGAGTCCGGCCGGGACCTAGTAGGCGCGGCCGAAAATTGCGCGCTCCCTCGCGGGTTGACCGCAATACACGCAGGAGGCGCTTGCAGAACTATGCGCGCTTTCTTGGCCGAGCTTCTGGTCGAGCGGAATGCAGCGCATGGTGGCTTTTGTTTCTTCCTTGATTTTGGCCTCGCAGTCGGCGCTGCCACACCAATACGAATAGGCAAAGCCGGTCTCCACGGCCAGCTTGAACTCCTTGTAATCTCTCGGCTCTTTTGTGTTCGCCTGGCGGAAGGCAAGGGCGCGGTCGTGCAGCGACTTCTGGATTTCCTCCAGAAGCTTGGCCACGCTATTGACTGCATCCGCCAGCGCGATGCTCGACTTTCCTTCTTTGCCCGGGCGGTCGCGGCGCGCGAGCACTGCCGCGTGCTTCGCCACGTCTTTTGGACCCAGCTCGATCCGCACCGGCACGCCGCGCATCTCCCAGTCGTTGAATTTCCAGCCGGGGCTAAAGCCCTCGCGCAGGTCGAGCGTGATACGCAGACCGGCCTTGGCGAGATCGGTCTTCAGCTTCTGCGCTGGCTCCATCACGGCGTTTTTTTCCGCGTCGGTCTTGAAGATGGGAACAATGACCGCCTGATACGGCGCGAGTTTTGGGGGCAGGACAAGGCCCTGGTCATCGCCGTGCGCCATGATGATGGCGCCGATGAACCGAGTAGAGAGCCCCCACGACGTCGTCCAGCAGTATTGGAGCTGGCCGCCCTGATCGAGATACCGAATCTCGAAGGCCTGGGCAAAATTTTGTCCGAGGAAATGCGACGTGCCCGACTGTAGCGCCTTTCCATCGCCCATCATCGCTTCGATCGAATACGTTGTGTCCGCGCCGGCAAATTTTTCCGCATCCGACTTGCGTCCCGGGATGACGGGGATGGCGGCGTCGTTCACGGCGAAATCGGCATAGATGTCGAGCATCTGCCGCGTTTCGTCTTCGGCTTCCTTGCGTGTGGCGTGCGCGGTGTGACCCTCCTGCCAATAAAACTCCAGCGTGCGCAGAAAGAGTTTCGTGCGCAGCTCCCAGCGGACGACGCTGTTCCACTGGTTCATCAGCACGGGCAAATCGCGGTAGGACTGAATCCACTTCGACCACATGTGCCCGATGATGGTTTCTGAGGTGGGCCGCACGATGAGCGGCTCGGCCAGCTCTTCGCCGCCGCCGATGGTTACCACGGCCAGCTCCGGTGAGAAACCTTCGACGTGGTGCTTTTCCTTCTCGATAAAATGCTTAGGAATGAGAAGTGGAAACGCGACATTCTGATGACCGGTCGCCTTGAAGCGGCGGTCGAGCGCCTGCTGGATGTTCTCCCAGAGCGCCCAGCCGTAGGGGCGCACGATCATGCAACCGCGCACGGGCGCGTAATCGGCGAGCTCGGCGCGAAGGACGAGCTGGTTGTACCATTCGGCGAAATCTTCGCTGCGCTTCGGTAATTTTTCCTCGGCCATGCGGAAAAGCCTGCGTCTCCACTCGATTCGAGCGCCCCAGAATAAGTATTCGAGCGTAGCGGAGGCGTTGCGGAGTGTCAACGCAAGCTCGCAGCGGTTCGCGAGCGAGCCTTGCGGAGATTCGCGCGCCGTATGTATCATCGGGGGCGATTTCATCAAGTGAGGTGGAACATGAAGCGAATTGCTCTGCTCTTTATCGCGACGCTGGGATGCGCGAACGCAGCCGCGACGCAGGATTGGGCGCGCGAGCGATTGGAAAAATCGCCGCGGCATCGCGAATGGGTGACGGTAAAGCGCGGAGATCGTGCGGTCGAAACTTTCGTCGCCTACCCGGAGTCGAAAACGAAGACGCCGGTGGTGCTGGTGATTCACGAAATCTTCGGCATGACCGACTGGGTGCAAGATTTGGCGGATCAGATTGCCGAAGCGGGTTATGTCGCCATTGCTCCGGACCTCCTCTCCGGCATGGGGCCGAACGGCGGCCGCAGCAATTCCTTTGCGGAAGGAAAGACAATGGAGGCGGTGAGCCATCTGAACCCGGACCAGATCACGGCCGACCTGAACGCCGTTGCGGATTATGCGTTGAAGCTGCCGGCGTCCAGTGGGAAGCTGTTTGTTGCCGGATTTTGCTGGGGCGGCGGGCAGACATTCCGTTTCGCAACGAATCGGGGCGACCTGGCGGCGGCGTTTGTGTACTATGGCCCGCCCCCCGAGAAGGACGCGATGGCGCGCATCAAGGCTCCGGTGTATGGCTTTTATGGGGGCAACGACGCGCGGATTGACGCGACCATCCCCGACACGATCCCGAACATGAAGGCCGCCGGCAAATCCTACGAGCCTGTAACTTACGAAGGCGCGGGGCACGGTTTTATGCGCGCGGGCGAAGCGCCGGACGCCAATGACGCCAACAAAAAGGCCCGGGCCGATGCCTGGGCGCGCTGGAAGAGCTTGATGGGTAAAGAGTTGTAGCGGAAGCTTGAAGATACTTGGCCGCTCCTGAACTACTCCCCTGGTTCATCGCAAGTTGATCCGGCAGCCGACGGCTACGGCTCCTTCGTAACGCCTGGGGTAGGCGCGCAAACCAAAGCGAAGGCAGAGAGGGGGAGCAGGGGGAGAACGAGGCGTTTTTTCCGCTGAGTTAATCCTTACCGCTGGACCTTCTCGCAGAAGAGTTTTTTTCGGCGTAGAGGCCGGCATCCGCTGAGTTCAGCAATTCTTTAGTGGTTTCGCCATCCTCAGGACACATAGCAATGCCCACGCTGACGGAGAGGCGTGGCAGTTCGCCGTCGAGGGACAGGCGCTCGCGAATGCGGTCGGCAACGAACCGGGCCGCGTGGAATTCAGTTTCCGGGAGGACGATGGCAAATTCGTCGCCGCCATAGCGCGTTGCGACGTCAACTTCGCGGCAATAGATGCGGAGAATGTCGCCCAAGCGGCACAAAGCCCGGCTGCCTACGAGATGTCCATGCGCGTCGTTGATCTTCTTCAGCCCGTCCAAATCGAGCAGGAGGAGCGCGAAGGGCCTTCCCGTGCGGTCGGTTCTCTTGATCTCAGCGTCGAGCGCTTCGAGAAGGCGGCGATAATTACCCAAGCCCGTGAGGGGATCGCTCACGGCCATGGCGCGCACTTTTTCTTCGGCTCGCTTGTGTTCGGAGACTTCCGCGGCAACGGATAGGGCCATGATGGCGTTGACCCCCATATACGCCTGGAGCATCAGGAGAGAGGTGTTCGGCGTCTGCGTGATGAATGGACCGAAACCTCGGAGGGTTCCCCAAATGGCAATCCCGGTCAGCAAAAAGATGGCCGTCGCGGTCTCCCGCTGGCCGAAGCGAAAAGCGGCCCAGATCAGTATGGGAATCCACAAGAAGGCCAAAGGATAGTGCCTGAATTCGGACTGAAAACGGCCCCCAAAGACGACCCAGCCTATAAACGAAAGAGACAGGAACAGAATGAAGAGCTCCGAGAGTTGGCGGCGATTCCAGATGACGCGAGGATTTGCAATCCAAAGGAGCAGCAAGGGTGCCACGACGATTGCGCCGACGGCGTCGCCCAGCCACCACGTACACCAAACAGAGGCAAAATTACTCAGAGGGACGAACCCGCCGAGGTAGAGGCTGGCGACCCCAAAGGTGGCACTCACCGCGGTGCTGGCCAGCCCAACCAATGCGGCGAACTTGAAGATCTCCTGCGCCCTATCGAACGCCCGATCAAAGCAGTCGCGTCCGAAAGCAAATTTGTTCAGCAGATAACAGCCGACGACGCCTTCTAACATGTTTCCCAAAGCAATGCCGAAAGAGGTCGCGGCCGTGCCCGCGGTCGAAACGTTCACAAGAAACGCGCCCAGCAGGATCCCGGGCCAAACGCGATAGCCCAATACCAGGAAGGCCACCAAAGCGATCCCGGTCCCGGGCCAAACGGGTGTGGCGCTGGCGTGCAAATAGGCGAGGCGCAGGCCCAGCTTAGCCGCAAAAAAGTAAACGAGCGCGACAGTCAAGGCGACCGCCGCGTTCTTGAACGGTCGTGAAAGCGTCATAGTGACTCCTCTGCGATAGAGGGGACGTTCGGTCGCAGAAGAATACGGCTACCTTCGCTGCGGGACGTTTTCTGTCATCGAAGCCGGCCGGGAAGGCCCCACTGACCTATGATATCGGGAAGAGACAGCAAGTGGACGAGCCTTTTTTGAGGGTATATCAAGAGAGTTAAGGCCAGCCCGTTTCGTCAGGTGCGGGTTGCTCTAAGGCAGGGCGAATGCAAATAGGGCGGAGCCGGCAGCGACGGCGATGTACTGCTTGCCGTCCACGGCGAAGGACATGGGCGATGAATAGACCGACGCGCCGCATTGGAAATGCCACAACACTTTGCCGGAGGCGGCGTCGAGCGCGATGAAGTTGCCTTCCGCGTCGCCGGTGAAGACCAGACCGCCCGCAGTCGAGAGGACGCCAGCCCACGTGGGTGAAGGATGGGGAAATTCCCACTTCAGCTTGCCGGTCGCCGGATCGATGGCGCGAAGCGCGCCCCAGAACGGTTCCGCATCCTCGTTCGGATAATACGCGCTGCCGTAATAAGCGTGGCCCTCTTCGTAAAGCTGCGGCGCCGTCGAGAAAATGTCGCACTGCTCGCGCGCGGTCACGTAGAAGAGTTTCGTTTGCGGGTCGTAGGTCGGGGACATCCAATTCGTCGCGCCAGCGGCGCCGGGGCAAACGCGATTCCCTTCCGGAGTGGGTGACCCTGCTTTCGCCGTCGCGGGGCTGCCGTCCGGATATTTGCCGGCGCTCCAGGTTACTTTGGCGTAGGGATTGGCGAAAAGAAGTTTGCCGGCGGCGCGATCCAGCACGTAGAAAAAGCCGTTGCGATCGGCGTGCAAAATCAAATGGCGATCGCCATCGTCCACCAGCACCGGGACTTGCGTGGCATCGTAGTCGTGCTCGTCGTGCTTGGTGAACTGGAAATACCATTTCAATTTGCCGGTGTCGGGATCGAGAGCCAGCAAGGAGTTGCTGTAGAGGTTGTCACCGGCGCGGCCTTCACCGCGGTTGGAAGGCGAGGGATTGCCGGTCGTCCAGAACGTCGTGCTGGTGGTGGGATCGTACACGCCGGTGATCCACGCGGGCGCACCCCCGATTTTCCACGAGTCGCCTTCCCACGTCTCGTGTCCCGGCTCGCCAGGGCCGGGGACCGTATAAAAGCGCCATTTGCGCGCGCCGGTATCCGCTTCGTAGGCGTCGATGAAGCCGCGGATACCATATTCGCCGCCGGAGACGCCGAGAATGACGAGATTTTTCACGGCGAGCGGTGCGAGCGTGAAGCTGTAGCCTTTGCGGTAGTCCACGGCCGTAACGTCCCAGACGATGTTGCCGGTTTTCGCGTCCAGGGCAATCACATGCGCGTCGAGCGTTCCAAGGAAAACTTTGTCGCCTAGAATGGCTAGCCCGCGATTGACGCGCCCGCAGCAAGGGCGAATGTCCGTGGGGAGCGCGCGCTGGTATTGCCAGATGGGCCGGCCGGTGCGCGCGTCGAGGGCAAACACGCGATCGTCCTGGCCGGTTCCGTAGAGAATGCCGTCTACGACGAGCGCGGTGGTTTCAAATTTTCCGCCGGCCATCGTCTGATACACCCACTTCGGGACGAGCGCGTGGGCATTGGACGTGTTGATCTGATCCAGCGCGCTGAAGCGGCGTCCGGCGTAGTCGCCGGAATACATCAGCCAGTTTTGCGGCTCTTTCGCGGAGTCGAGCAATCGTTGCGGCGTGACCTGCGCGCGAGAAGAAGAAGCACAGTAGCACGAAGCAATGAAGCAAAGGCGGCCTAGGAAAATGCAGGTCCGCAAGAAAAGTTGGACGCGCGCGGATTTCATTGGACACCTCCCTGCGAGCCGACGGAGAGGAGAAAAGCGACGATGTCCTGCAGATCCTTTTCGCTCAAGGTCTTCGTGTCGTAAGCCGGCATCAGGGACTCGCGGCTCTTCTCGAAGGAGCGGAGCTTGTCTTTTTCCAAAAGATGAATCTGTTCGCGCGTGTCCATCATTTGCAGCGTGAAGCTGTCTTCGTTCAATACGACCCCTGTGATTTTCTGCCCTTCGGGGGTCACGACCGTCACGGTTTCATACTCTTGCGAGAACTCTTTCATCGCTTCGGAGATTCCCTGCGCCAGGCGGCGGCTTGGGTTGCGGATGGACTCGATAATGTATTCCAGGGAGCGCGCGCCGCCGGTGCTCGTGAGGTCCGGCCCGAGGCGGCCTCCTTTCCCTTCCACCATGTGGCAGGTGGAGCAAGCAGCGGAGCCATAGAAAAGCTCTCTGCCATGCGCGGCATTTCCGGGAGGCTGCGCCGGCGCCTTCTTCTCCACGCTGCGAATGTAGGCGATGACCTGCCAAATCTCCTCTGCCGTCATGCCCACGCCTTGCTGCGTGGCGCCGTTCGGCGGCATGGCCGTGCCGGGAACGCCTTCATTGATGGTGCGGAAGAGGTCGGCGTCGGAATTCCCGTGACGTTTCTGCGCGCGGGTTAGGTCCGGCCCGCGGCCGCCGCCGTGTGCGCCCAGGCCGTGGCAAAACGCGCAGTTGGCACGAAACTGCGATTCGCCGAGCTTGGCCGCCTTCGGATCGTTCGCGAAGGGATTCTTCTCCTGCGCAAAAAGCCCCGCAGCGAGAACGGCGCAAATGAGAAGCGCAACAAAACCGAGAAAAAGCGCCGGAGATATTTGCCATGTTTCAGATTGGAATGAAGAATGACTCCTGGTGACTGAGGACATCGGTCGAGTGACTCCCAATTCAATTGAATGGCGACAGAATCGCGCCAACTATATCACTCGTTTCCTGCGCTCGAAACGGAACTGATGCCATTTTCAGGCCGGCTGGCGGGTTCAACCTCGGTGCAACCGGAGCCGATTGCAGTGGATGGTTCGCTCCGCTAGAATCACAAATCAACCCTGTCATGACCGACAAGCCCAGAGATTCACGCGGGCCCGCGGAGCGGCCAAGTTCAAGTGCGACCGCACAGCGGTCAAGTTCAAGTGCGACCGCAGAGCGGTCGACCCAACGAATTGCGCTGGGGGCCGACCACGCCGGATTTGTCTTGAAAGAAGCGATCCGCAAGCATCTGGAGCAGGCTGGGTATGTGATTGAGGACCTGGGGACCTGGTCGGAGGAATCGGTGGACTATCCGGACTTCGGCCGAGCCGTTGGGGAGCGCGTCGTGGCGCGGCAGAGCGATGTTGGAATTGCCCTCTGCGGAACCGGGATCGGGATCTCCATCGCGGCGAACAAAGTGCCGGGGATTCGCGCGGCGGCAGCGCACGACGTGATGACGGCGCGGCTGGCGCGCGAGCACAACGATGCAAACGTCTTGGCGCTGGGCGGGCGCGTGGTGACCGAGGCGCAGGCGATCGAGATCGTCGATATCTTTCTGGGCGCTCAATTCGCCGGCGGGCGCCACCAGCGCCGCGTCAACAAGATCGCGGACATCGAGAGGGACGAACGCGCGAGCGCGACGAGGGCAAAGAACCCCGGGTGAACCACAGAGGACACAAAAATCATGAGCCAGACATCCTCAGATGTGACCCCGACCCCGTCGGGGTCCACAGCAGCCAATGAGCGGATGAAGCGTCCGCTGGACGACGTGGACCCGCAGATTGCCGACGTGCTGCGCCAGGAAGCGCGGCGGCAGGCGACCGGGCTCGAGTTGATCCCTTCGGAAAACCTTGTATCGGAAGCGGTCCTCGAAGCCATGGGCTCGATTTTCACCAACAAGTACGCCGAAGGCTATCCGGGCAAGCGCTATTACGGCGGATGCGAGTTCGCGGACAAGGCCGAACAGCTTGCCATTGACCGCGCGAAGCAGCTCTTTGGCGCCGCACACGCCAACGTGCAGGCGCACTCCGGCACGCAGGCGAACATCGCTGTGTATATGACCGCGCTCCAGCCGGGCGACGTCGTGCTCGGGATGAACTTGGCGGACGGCGGGCATCTGACCCACGGCCACCCGCTGAATTTCTCCGGCAAGATGTACAAATTCGTGGCCTACGGCGTGCGCAAGGACAACGAGCAGATTGATTACGACAACGTCGAAAAGCTGGCTGGTGAGCACAAGCCGAAAATGCTCGTAGTGGGCGCGAGCGCGTATTCGCGGATCATCGATTTCGAGCGCATGGGAAGGATCGCGTCCGCCGTCGGCGCGCTCTTCTTCGTGGACATGGCGCACATCGCGGGGCTGGTCGCGTCGGGCTTGCACCCAAGCCCGGTGCCCCATGCCGATTTTGTCTCCACCACGACGCACAAGACCCTGCGGGGGCCGCGCGGCGGCCTTGTGCTTTGCAGGGAGAAGTACGCAAAGGACTTAGACCGGGTCACGTTTCCCGGAACGCAAGGCGGGCCGCTGGTGCATACGATTGCGGCCAAGGCCGTGTGCCTGAAAGAGGCGCTCGAGCCATCGTTCCGCGAGTATCAACTTCAGGTCGTGGCCAATGCCAAAGAGTTGGCCGCCGCCGTGGCCGCGCGCGGCTTCCGCATCGTCGCCGGCGGCACGGACAATCACCTCTTCCTGATCGAGCTGCACTCGCGCGGCATTACCGGCCGCGACGCGGAGCAAGCACTCGACCGCGCCGGCCTTACCGTCAACAAGAACGCCATCCCGTTTGACCCCTTCCCACCGATGAAGGCTGGCGGCATCCGCCTGGGCAGCCCTTCGGTGACGACACGCGGAATGCGCGAGCCAGAAATGCAGGCCATCGGCGGATGGATAGCGGAAGTGCTTTCGCACCTGGGTGACGCGAGCGTCGAACAACGAGTCCGGGCGCAAGTGGCGGAACTTGCTGCGCGCTTCCCCATCTATGAGGGCCGCCTCAAGGGCACAGCGAAGACCGAGCACGCCCGCGTCTGAGCAGATCCGCTCCATGGACATCCTCGAAGCCACGGCGGATTTCGAGCGCTGGCTCGGCCAGCAACTTGAAGTCGTCCGGCCGGACCTCGCCCTCAAGCATGAGAACATGGCCAAAGCTCCCTTCCTGTTCTTTCGAGCGACTTTTTATCGTTGGGTGCAGCGGTGGCCGGAGGTCTGCGGGGATCTGGCGAACACCCCAAGCGTTCTCGCGGTTGGCGACCTGCACATCGAGAACTTCGGCACTCGGCGCGACGCGGAGGGCAGACTTATTGGGGGCGTGAACGATTTGGATGAAGTCTACCCCTCAGCCTATAGCCTCGACCTCGTTCGCCTGGCAACGAGCGCTTACCTGGCGATGGAGGAGGGTCATCTGGCCATCACACGTAAAGAAGCCTCCGACGCCCTTGAGCGGGGCTACCGCGAAGCCATCGAGGCTGGCGGCAGGCCCTTTGCGCTGGCTGAACATCACCGTTGGCTACGCTTGCTGGCCTTCGGTAAGCTGCGCGATCCAGCCCGTTTCTGGAAGACAATAAAGGAGTTACCGCAGCACTTGACGAAGTCTTCGGTCAAGGTGCGGGCGATGCTGGAAGCAGCCTTGCCCCAGCCGGGAATGAAATATGAATTGAAAAAGCGCATTGCCGGGCTCGGTAGCCTGGGTCACATGCGCGTCCTGGCCCTTGCGAACTGGCAAGGCGCCTATGTCGTGCGCGAGGCCAAGGCTTTGCGCCCTTCCGCGTGGGTTTGGGCCAGGCGAAGACCCACGAATACGCTCTATTGCGGGGCGCTGGCGAGCCGCGCCGTGCGGGTGGCCGACCCGCACGTCCATTTCCGGGACGGCTGGTTGGTACGCCGCCTTGCGCCGGACTGCTCCCGGATTGAACTCGCCTCTCTTCCCAAGGAACGCGACGAAGCGCGGCTGCTCTATTCCATGGGCTGGGAGGCGGCCAATTTACATCTCGGCAGCCCCTCTGCAGTCGCGAAAATCCGCAAAGATTTGGCCAAGCGCAGCGCTCGATGGCTGCATAAAGCCGCAAAAGCCATGAGCGAAGCCACGCTAGCGGATTGGGAGCAATGGCGCCGGGGCTGGAAGCGTGCGAATACTCGCTGACCAGGCCGTCAGCGCAAGCCGGCACCCCGCTCTTCCTCCCCGCGTGCGTACCCGCGTCACGCTGTCCCAAGACTGGCCGTCCGGTCAGTAGATTTCCCGTTAAGTTCAACGCTATGTTTGCTTGTGATGCTGACGGGAACCGCCGAGATGTCACGTGCATCGGCTCCGGCCGTTAGTTCGAAGACCACTGCCTTCCCTCCCAGGCACCGTCCGCAGGAGCCGGCCTCCGGTGCGATGAGTGGTCCGGTTCCAGGAAAACGCCGAGTTCTCGAGGTGCAGGTATGATGGATACCGAAGCTTTCCGGGAATTCAAAGCCGGATTGACCTTCCTCCGCGACAACTATCCGCAGAAGGCGCTGCCGCACATGCGGCGCGCCGTGGAACTGGAAAGAAACAATCCGTATTACATGTCCTACCTGGGTGTCATTCTGGCGCGCTCAGAGCGCAAGTGGGCGGAAGCCGAGCAGCTCTGTGATTCCGCCGTGCGCATGAAGAGAAACCAGGCGCAGCTCTACCTGAATCTGGCCGAAGTGTACTCCACCGCCGGACGCCGCGACGACGCGGTCGAGGCCCTCCAGGCGGGGCTGAAATACGCGCGTCGGGACGTGCGGCTGAACTTGGCGCTGAACCGGCTTACGCAGCGCAGGGAGCCGGTCTTCAGCTTTCTGTCGCGCCAACATCCCTTGAACAAGCAATTCGGCATCCTGCGCCACCGAACTTTGCAGCTTTTCGGTCAGACCTAACGAGTTTTCTCCTCCAACCCCCCAAACGGCAAAGGGGCGTTCCGGTTCCAACCGGGACGCCCTTTTGCTTTTCAGGAAAGGAACTTGTCGTCGCGGTCAGCGCCTGGCAGCTTATTGGTGCGGGTACGTCAGGGCGGAGTGAGAGCTGTGCTGCAGTGCGATCTCCATCAAGAGCTTGATGCCTATCCCGTAGTTTCCAGTGAGCAGGGGCTCAACACGTGCCACTTCCGCCAGGTATTCCCGGTTGACGGCCGTGGGATCCTCCGAGAATGGCAGGGTTACAAAGAGCCGCATGCCTACTTCGTAGGCCTTCAGATTCGAGTGGTAGTAGACACCCGAACGGGAGACGCTGAGCGTCCCGCGCACGTCCTCGAAATGATCGCTCGCCGGGTCCGACGGGCGAACTCGCAGGACCTGGGTGATTTTGCAGCGACGGTTGGCGCGGCGTTCCGGCTTCGACATCGTTCGGACAGTGGAGGGAGTACCTTTCGAAATCATCTTTCTCTCTTTCGGGCGAATCGCGTGGCGTCTCGCTTGGCATACATTCTACGGCTGGGAACGAGGGAATTCCATAGGGGAGACGTACTCCTTTTAAATAGAACCTCGTGCGCCCCGCGCGCGGTACGTCGGTACTATTTCAGGGAACGTCGAGATAACCCTCACAGGGCAGCGCCCGGGGCCTGAGTACGTACATCTCCGTACCAAATCAGAATGCACTGAGGCGCGTGGTACCAAATTGGGACGCGCGATCTATCACCTTCTTTTCCTATACGAAACAAGGTATTCAGAATCAGTACGATACGTGGGCATCAAACGCGCACTTGCGCTCCGAATCCGGCTGCAGAATTGCTTCGCACTTTGGGCAATAATTCCCCTGGATGGGCCATTTCCCCTATCGGAAGGTGAAAACGGTAGGCGACCTAGCAGAGGAGATTGTGGATGAGTTCGCACCCCGGCGTCTCAACCTCTCACAGCACAGCCAGCAGCATCCCGCTCGCAGCCAACAGCCAGAAAACGGACTCGGACGCCAACCCCGCCCGTGGGCCAACCTCACTGTGCCGGAGGATCTTTGTCGCCGCGGAGAACCGCCTGCTACGCGAGGCGCTGGCACGCATGTTGACATTGCGCACGGAACTCGAAATGGTGGGGCAAAGCTCCATTACACCTGCCCTCTTAGAGCACTTGCGGGCCAGCGGCGCGGAAGTTCTACTTCTCTGCTCGCGCGGCGCTCTCTCGGATGACCTCGCGCTGATCCGCTCCCTCCGCACGCGACAGTCCGCCCTTCGGGTCCTCCTGCTGGGGACGAACGGGGGAAATACGGAATTCCTGCAATGCGTCCGCGCTGGGGTGGCGGGCTATTTGCCCCGGGACGCTTCGGCGGAGGAAGTCCTGGAAGGCGTGCGTACGGTCTGCTCAGGGGGAGCCGTTTGCCCGGCCAATCTTTGCCTCTTGCTCTTCCACTACTTCGAGCGCGAAGCAGGAGGCTTTCCCACCGCCAGCGCGCACGAAAACCTGGGGTTCACGCGGCGCGAGCAGCAGATCATCCCCTTGGTCGCGCAGGGGCTTTCCAACAAAGAGATCGCCAACCATTTCTTCCTGTCAGAACAGACGATAAAGAACCACCTTTACCGCATGAAGCAGAAGGCCGGAGCGGACGACCGGCTCGGCATCGTGCGCCTTTGCCGCACGCAGGGCTTCCTGGTCTAAATGTTCGCTCGATTCCGCATTGACTGTCACCTCCGCCGCGTCTTCGCGATCATGCTTGCCTGACTCGCGTGCCCCGCCCCGCGTGAATTTTCCTGCTGGATGTGCCATCCTTTCCTGCCCTGAGTTGCGAAGGAGTTTCTCCATGGCGCGCAAATTCAACGAACTCACCGAACGCGAAATTCTGGCGCTGGCCATCGCTCTTGAAGAGGAGGACGAGCGCGTTTACTCCGACTTCGCGGAAGGCCTGCGCGAGTCCTACCCCTCAACCGCGAAAATGTTCGAGGAGATGATGGGCGAGGAAGCAACCCACCGTACTCGCCTGATTGAAAAATACCGCCAGCGCTTTGGCGAACACATTCCTCTGATTCGCCGCGGCGACGTAAAGGGTTTTCTGGAGCGCAAACCGGTCTGGCTGGTGCGGCCTCTGGGCATCAACACGGTCCGCAAGCAGGCAGAAATTATGGAGCTGGAGACACGGAAGTTTTACGAGCGCGCGGTGAGCCGGGTAAGCGACGCCTCCACGCGCGAACTGTTGAACGAGCTCGCTGACGCGGAACGCCAGCACTACGCCGCCGCCGAAGCGCTGGAGGAGAAGCACCTTACGCAGGCCGCCAAGGCGGAAGAAGGAGCGTCGAGCCGGCGGCTTTTCGTACTGCGCGTCGTGCAGCCGGGGCTGGCCGGGTTAATGGACGGGTCGGTTTCTACGTTGGCGCCCGTTTTTGCAGCCGCCTATGCCACACAAAAGAGCCGGGACGCGTTCCTGGTGGGGATGGCGGCGTCCATCGGCGCGGGCATCTCGATGGCCTTTGCCGAGGCGCTGTCGGACGATGGCTCGCTCACCGGGCGAGGATCTCCGTGGTTACGGGGGGTAGTAACGGGAGCGATGACCACGGCCGGCGGCATCGGCCATACGCTACCTTTCCTCATCGCCAATTTTCATGCGGCAATGGTGGTTGCGGTGCTCATCGTGGCTGTCGAGCTTGGCGCTATCAGCTACATCCGGCACCGTTATATGGATACGCCGTTTCTCCAGGCCGCGTTTCAGGTGGTCGTGGGCGGAGTTCTCGTTTTTCTGACGGGCATCCTCATCGGCAGTTCCTGAGCAAACTCTCCGCCGGCCCGTTCCCGTGCGGGGGAAGTTTCCCCGGAGAGCCTCTACACAATCAGGCAAAGCTGCGCAGAGCGCTTTCCTCGTCGTCAAAGTCCTCAAGAATGGTATGCAACCGGACGCGCCGGAGGATCTCGGAAACGTGCGGCGAGAGGTTGATTACTTTTAGTTCGCCCTCCCGATTGCGGACGGAAACATACGCACGCGCGAGCTCGCCGATCCCGCTGCTGTCGAGATATTTCAATTCGCGCAGATTCAGAAGGAAATTCTTGCGCCCCTGTGAAAGCAAATCGAGGAGCAAACGGCGAAGCGCGCCGGCCGCCTGGAAAGATAGCTCGCCGGTTAGGTCCACGATCGTCACCTGGCCCAACTGCCGCGCTGTGGCGTGAAAAGACATCCGTCGTAGGTATTCCCCAGGGGAAAACTGTAACCCCGTCCGGGCCGCTTGCCAATATCTGGCGCAACTCAGCGGAAATACGCGTCTGTGACGTATTGCTGAAGCATGCGCTGGGTGTTGAAAAACGAGCCGTTGAGCGCGATCGCGTGCTTCATCACCTCGAGGTATCCATCTCGCTGCCCGTAGAACAGCGGGAGAATGACCGACTCGAGTTTCTGATACAGCGATTCGACTTCCGCGGCGTGCTCGGGGGTGCCCTGGCCCTCGCGCCAGGAGTTGCCGATGGACCAGCCGGTCACACCTTCGATGTGGCCCTCGATCCACCAGCCGTCCAGAATGCTGAAGCTCGGCACTCCATTGAGCGCCGCCTTCATCCCGCTCGTGCCTGACGCTTCCAGCGGCG
>WNGP01001298.1_pt1 | contig 20436 bp, 14 predicted proteins | sample 5407671 | NCBI WGS metagenome assembly WNGP01 (sample SAMN13153381, study PRJNA577476) | soil metagenome | isolation source: 40 cm soil or saprolite under Garry oak tree replicate 2 | place: USA:California | collected 2016-06-15 | reverse complement strand
TTACAGGACGCAAGGACTGAAATTCTTTAGGAGCCGCCGACTTCTCTATGCAGCGCTGATTTCAATCGGCGCACTTGTTGCTGTTTACGCGTATTTGCCGCTCGCAGCGTCTCGCGATCCTGTGATGAACTGGGGCAATCCCCGCTCACTTCAGGAAATCTGGTGGCACATCACCGGCCGGCAGTATCGCGTGTTCTTCGTTTTCTCGCCGGCAATAATGGGAGCGCAGTTTGTTGAATTCTGCCGAATGGTGTCGCGTGAATTTGGTTTTCCGTGGCTGCCGGTAACGCCAGTCCTGGGCTTGATCGGGTTCGCGAGTGCTTACAAGCGCGATCGCGCAGCTTTTTGGTTCCTCTTGTTGATCCTGGTCGCCGACCTTGCGTACTCGCTCAGCTACGAAATTGCCGAGGACAAGGATGCGTACTACTTGCCGGTATTCATTGCCATCGCAATCGCAGCGGCGTTCGGTATTCGTTGGTTAATACGCTTCGCGGGCTCAAGACGTGCGCCGATTCTAGCGCCGTACCTTGTGGGTGCGGTGGCGATTGTCTTCACATTGGCGACGGCATTCGCCGCGAATTGGCCGTTCAACAATCGCAGACACTACTTCATAGCGGACGACTATGTTGAGAATTTGTTCAGCACGATTGCGGCCAATGGATTATTGCTGACACAAGACTGGCAGGTCGTATCCCCGACGTTCTATGCACAAGAAATAGAACAACGCCGGCGCGACGTGAAGGTGATTGATATTAATCTGCTGCGCCGCTCGTGGTATTTCGATTATCTAAGACGCGCGAATCCCGGTTTGATCGAGCGATCGCGCGATAAAATCGATCCATATGTTGAGCTGCTTCGATTATGGGAGCGCGATCCTGCAGCCTTTGACGGGAACCAGGATCTTACCCGCAGGATTAGCATGGCATTCCTGGAGCTGGTTCGGTCAATGGTGAGGAACGAAATCAATGTCGCTCCAGCTTACATAACCAATGACGTTTTATCTGCCGACAAGACAAACGGTTATTTGACCCAATGGATTCCGCAGACCTATCAACTTGTTCCACAAGGTCTGGTCTTTGATCTCGCTATTGATCAAGGTTTTCACGATTCCCCTGATCCACACCTGCGGACGCGCGGGCTCGCTGACGGGACTCTGCGATTTGCGGACGATGACGTCGTTAAGCTCAAAGTTTTGCCCGTTTATGCGAGGATGCTCACCAACCGTGGCCGCTATCTGGCCGCGTTCAATCAGCATGAGCGCGCCATTGTTGCTTTCAAAGAAGCGTTGGCGCTCGATCCAAATCTGACCGCAGCGCAGCAAGGGCTCGCAGAGAGCGCAGCGAAACTGGCCAAGCCATAGAGCGGGCGTTTGCCGCTGGATCATCTTTTGACAATGCCCTGATAACCGCTACGTTCGTTTCCCGCTCGCTGGGATTCAGCGGACGATTTTTGAGCAGGAGCCGCGTTGTTTAGCCAGCAACAGGCGTTTGAACTGCATTGAACAATGCGAACAAATCGAAGTAAACGCTATCGCGCCGCAGCGCAGCAATTGGATCGGACGAAAAGCTATAGTCTGGCCGATTCCGTCGTGACGCTGAAGAAATTTCCGCCCACGAAATTTGATCAAACCGTGACGCTCTCATTTCGTCTTGGAGTTGATCCGAAGCAATCCGACCAGATGGTGCGCGGGACGTGTCCGCTTCCCCACGGCAGCGGTAAACAGGTGCGTGTGCTCGTGTTCGGGGAAGGTGAAGCGGCGAGAGCGGCCAAAGAGGCCGGTGCGGAATTCGTGGGGATGAAAGATTTGATCCAGAAGTGCCAGGAAGGTTTTCAGGATTTCGATGTGGCTATCGCGACCCCCGCTGCAATGTCGGAGGTGCGCAAGCTGGGCAAAGTTCTAGGCCCTCGTGGGTTAATGCCGAATCCAAGAACAGGGACGGTTACCGACGATACCGCCAAAGCGGTGCAAGAGGTGAAGGCTGGCCGCGTAGAATTCAAGCTCGACAAGAATGGCAACGTCGCGGTGCCGGTCGGAAAATTCTCCTTTGAAGAAAGAGCACTCCTCGAAAACTCGAACGCAGTCATCGAAGCCGTTGTGCGGGCACGTCCGCCTACGGCAAAGGGCCGCTACCTTGAAGGTGTAACGATCAGTGCGACTATGTCACCAGGCGTCCGCGTCGATCCGACGCCTTATTTGAGCGGAGTCTAGGGCTGCTATAAATAGCTCGACAATATGCGACCAGAAAAAGCCAGCATTGTTTCAGAGTTATCCGAGAATTTGAAACGATCGCCCTTTGTGCTCGTGACTGATTATCGCGGCATGAGGGTGGCTGATTTCAGCGAGTTGCGGAGCCGGCTGGCCCCCACCGGGGCAGAAATGCACGTGATAAAAAATAATTTTTTGAAGCGTGCAATGGCGGATTCGGGTTTCCCGGACTTGGGCGATCAGTTTGGTGGTCAAACTGCAGTTGTCACAGGGCAGGCGGATGTAGCGCCGGTGGCGAAGATTTTTAAGAGTTTTGCGAGCGAGTTTAAGCTGGCGTTACTCAAGGTCGGCTTTGTCGATCGGGCGGTCCTTTCCACGGCGGAATTGGAGACTTTGGCGGAATTGCCAGCCCGCGAAGTTTTGCTAGCGCAATTGCTTGGACTGCTTTTGTCCCCGGCAACGCGTCTGGTGCGTCTTTTGAACGAGCCGGCCGCATGTTTGGCGCGATTATTGAACGCGAAAGCCGAAAAGGAGGGCAACCCCGCAGCATGAGAAAGTTTGTAGGGCGGGCGCGTCGCCTGCCGCAGCAACCGGGAGCGGTTGCTCTACAAGTAAAAACAAATGAACATTGTCCGAGCCGATGGCTATCGGCTTCAATTCTTCGAAAGCTTTCGGAGACGGCAACTGGAGGAAAAGACTAAAATGGCAGAGACAGACAAATTGGTGGAGCAACTGAGCAACCTGTCGGTGCTGGAGATTGCTGGATTGGTCAAGCAGCTTGAGGAAAAGTGGGGCGTCAGTGCCGCTGCGCCAGTGGCGATTGCGGCAGGACCCGCGGCAGGAGGCGCGGGAGCGGCAGCTCCAGCGGCGGAGGAAAAGACGGCGTTTGATGTGGTACTCACAGAGATGGGCGCCAACAAAATCGCCGTGATCAAAGAGGTCCGCAGCGCTGTCCCGGGATTAGGCCTCGCTGAGGCGAAAGCGCTGGTCGAGGGCGCCCCCAAAACAATCAAGGAAGGCGTGACCAAACAAGAGGCGGAGGAGATCAAGAAAAAGGTCGAGGCCGCAGGCGCGAAGGTCGAAATCAAATAATAACTGGAATTTCGTGGGGGTTGTCGCATCAAAAGAGTTGCGCAGCGCCAAATTCGCGATATTTTCAAAAACGGATACAGTTCCGGCAGACGTATTTTTAACCCGGCGCTAACGAGGCAAATCACATTACCGGCTACGAGACGGAGGTCGTCAATTTGACAGGTCACCGTTTTGGTGGCATTTTTACGCTCTTCGACCATCCCAGAACCGGTAAATCTTGCCCGCGTCGGCTGCGATTTAGTCTGTCGGTGTAAGGTTTTAGCTCGTGAGCTTAAGCACTATGTCGGAACGCATTTACTTTGGAAGCATCAAGGAAGCCATCGAACCGCCAAACCTAATCGAGGTTCAGGCTAATTCATACGTCGATTTTCTCCAGAAAGATGTCCCGTATTCGAAGCGAAAAAATCACGGGCTTCAGGCTGTTTTCAGGGAAGTTTTCCCCATCGAAAGCTACGATGAAAAAGCAGTTCTCGATTTCAGTCACTATGATATCGGCGAGCCAAAATTGACGCCACTCGAAGCGCAACGTGAAGGGCAAACGTACAGCGCTCCACTGCACGTCACCTTTCAATTGCGCGAAGAGAAGGGAACGAAGGAAGAAAAGGTTTACATGGGAGAAATCCCGTTGATGACGCCGCAAGGCACATTCGTGATCAACGGCGCCGAGCGTGTGGTGGTCAGCCAGTTGCATCGCTCTCCAGGGATTGCGTTCGAGTCCACGGTCCACGTCAACGGAAAAGTGCTCTACAGCTTCAGGATTATCCCGGACCGCGGCTCTTGGATTGAAGTGCAGTTCGACACGGCTGACCTGCTTTACATCTATCTCGACCGACGCAAACGCCGCCGAAAATTCCTGGCGACGACTTTCCTGCGCGCTCTGGGCTACGGTTCCGACGAGGACGTTATCAAACTTTTTTACAATATCGAGAGCCTTAAGCTGAGCGAGAAACTGGACGAAGAACAGCTTGCCAGCAAGGTGCTCACGGCAGACATTCGCGATGGTGAGGTGACAGTAGCGCGCGCATTTGAGCCGCTAACTGTGGCGACAATTCGCCAAATCATGTCCCTCAACATTCATGAGGTTAAAGTCATCGATATCTCGAACGATGATACGATCGTGAAGGCGCTTAGGAAAGACCCGGCGCATGACCAGGAAGAAGCTCTCAAGGATATTTATCGCCGTCTTCGCCCCGGTGATCCGCCAACGGTGGCCAACGCCCGCGCGTTGCTCAAACGACTCTTCTTCGATCCCAAGAAATATGATCTTGGCAGGGTCGGCCGTTACAAAATTAATCAGAAGCTCGGAATTAATGTGGATGCTTCCGAGCGCATTCTAACGGACAAAGATTTTATTGCAGCGATCAAGTATCTGATCAATCTGCGGCGCGGCGAAGGCACGCTCGATGACATCGATCACCTCGGCAGCCGGCGGGTGCGCACCGTGGGCGAATTACTGGCGAACCAGTGCCGCGTGGGCCTTGCTCGCACCGAGCGTCTGGTCAAGGAGCGAATGACTTTGTTCGACATCAATGTGGACGGCATGACACCGCAAAAGCTGATCAACCCCAAGGCGCTTAGCGCTGTGATCAGGGATTTCTTTGGACGATCACAGCTTTCGCAGTTCATGGATCAGACGAATCCCCTTGCAGAATTGACGCACAAGAGGCGTTTGTCCGCTCTGGGACCTGGAGGTCTCAGCCGGGAACGTGCCGGGTTCGAGGTGCGCGACGTTCACCCGTCGCACTACGGCCGTATTTGTCCTATCGAAACGCCGGAAGGCCCGAACATCGGTCTTATCAGCTCGATGAGCACCTTTGCACGCATCAATGAGTTTGGTTTTATCGAGACGCCGTATCGCAAGGTGGTGAACGGCCGCGTCACAGATGAAATCGAGTATCTGACCGCTGACCGTGAAGAGAACTTTCTCGTGGCGCAGGCGAATGCGCCTATCGATGGTCGCGGCCATTTCACCGGGGAAAAGGTTTCGGTGCGTTACCGAGGCGATTTCCTCGAAGTCGATCCGTCGAAGGTAAATTACATGGATGTTTCGCCAAAGCAGCTCGTTTCGGTAGCGGCTGGTCTCGTTCCGTTTTTGGAACACGACGACGCGAACCGCGCGCTGATGGGTTCCAACATGCAGCGCCAAGGGGTGCCGCTGATTGTTTCCGAGATGCCGCTGGTCGGCACCGGCCTTGAAGGAAAAGTTGCGCGGGACTCACATGCAGTCGTTCTCGCGATCGAGAGCGGCAAGGTTGCTTCCGTCAGCGCCGATCAAATCATCGTCACCAAGGACGGTCATTTGCACGAAAGCAAAAAGAAACTGAAAAGCGATCCTCAGTCTGGGATTTACGTTTACGAGCTTCGCAAATTTATGCGGTCGAACGCCGGCACCTGTGTCAATCAGAAGCCGATCGTTCGCAAGGGTCAGCATGTGAAACGTGGTCAGGTGATCGCGGATGGGCCGAACACCGATCGCGGTGAGCTGGCGCTGGGGCGCAACGTCCTCGTCGCCTTCATGCCGTGGAATGGCTACAACTTCGAGGACGCGATCATGATCTCGGAAAAGGTCGTGAAGGAAGACATTTACACCTCCATTCACATCGACGAGTTCGAGATCGGCGCGCGCGATACGAAACTGGGACCAGAGGAAATTACCCGCGACATTCCCAATGTAAGCGAAGAAGCCTTGCGCAACCTGGGGCCGGACGGTGTAGTGCGGGTAGGCGCCGAAGTGAAGCCAGGCGATATTTTGGTTGGGAAAATTACGCCGAAGAGCGAGACGGAACTGGCTCCGGAGGAGCGCTTGCTCCGCGCGATCTTTGGCGAGAAAGCAGCGGACGTAAAAGACACATCACTCACCGTGCCCTCGGGCACCTACGGGATCGTGATGGACGTGAAAGTCTCCTCCCGCCGTGAAGTTGCACGCGACAAACTTACTCCGGCGGAAACCAAACGGCAGCTCAAAAGCATCGGCGAAGAACATAAGCGCAAGAAAGAAGGCCTTGTTGAGCAGCTGACCGATTCACTCTCGAACGTTCTGCTGGGCGAAAAAATTCCTCTCGACGTTGTCAACGCCAAGACCGGTGAGATCATCATTCCGGCGAATCGAAAAATCACGAAAACACTTTTGCGAAAATTGGCGACCGCGCACGATCACATCGAGATCGATCCAAGTCCGATTCGGAACCGAATCCGTGAAATCATCGGCACATATGAGCACAAGTTCGCCGAATTGGAGCTCGAACGCGACCGCGCGACCGACCGGGTAGAGAGCGGCGAGGAGATCGAACCGGGAATCATCAAGCAGGTCAAAGTTTACATCGCCAGCAAGCGCAAGCTGAGCGTCGGCGACAAGATGGCGGGCCGTCACGGCAACAAGGGCGTTGTGGCGCGCATCGTGCCTGAGGAAGACATGCCGTTCCTCGCAGACGGCACTCCGGTGGAAATCGTGCTTAATCCGTTAGGCGTCCCCAGTCGTATGAACGTCGGACAAGTTTTAGAAACGCACCTCGGCGTTGCTGCCAAGGCACTCGGATTCAAAGTGGCGACGCCAGTGTTCGACGGGATCAAGGAGAAACAAATCCGCGACTATTTGCGTGAAGCCAAAAAGAAGGATGGGTTCGGCTGGGTGCAGGAAAACGGCAAGGCGCGCCTGTTTGATGGTCGCACCGGCGATACGTTCGACCAGGAGGTGGTCGTTGGTTACATCTACATGATGAAGCTTGGCCATCTTGTGGCGGATAAGATTCATGCGCGTGCGGTGGGACCGTATTCGCTTGTCACTCAACAGCCGCTTGGCGGCAAGGCGCAATATGGCGGCCAACGCTTCGGCGAAATGGAAGTCTGGGCACTGGAGGCCTATGGCGCCGCTTACACCTTGCAGGAATTGCTGACAGTCAAATCCGACGACGTGCAGGGCCGCACACGAATCTACGAATCAATCGTAAAAGGCGACAATTCGCTGGAAGCCGGAACACCCGAGTCTTTCAACGTGTTGATCAAGGAAATGCAAAGCCTTGGTCTTGACGTGAAGGTCGGGAGTCAGGCGCCCACATTTCTGGAGAGCGTCGCGTAATTTTGTATTCACAACCGATTTGGAGAAATCATGAACGAACATTCCTGGCGTGAGTTAGTGGGCGAAGAGCGCCCAGTAGGTTTTGATCAAGTCGCAATTGGCATCGCCTCGAGCGACACCATGCGCTCCTGGAGCAAAGGCGAAGTCAAAAACCCGGAGACAATTAATTACCGCACGTTTAAACCGGAAAAGGGCGGCCTTTTCTGCGAACGTATCTTCGGGCCGACCCGGGACTGGGAATGTTCGTGCGGAAAATACAAGCGCATCAAGCACAAGGGCGTGATCTGTGACCGCTGCGGCGTGGAAGTCACCCTGGCGCGCGTGCGGCGCGAACGCATGGGCCACATCGAGTTGGCCGTTCCGGTTTCGCACATCTGGTTTTACAAATGCATGCCCTCGCGCATTGGGTTGATGCTGGATATGAGCGCGCGTCAGCTCGAGCGCGTGATTTACTACGAAGATTATATCGTCATCGATCCGGGCAAAACGCCGTTGCAGAAGACGCAACTACTCAACGAAGTCGAATACCGCGAGGCCCAGGAACAATACGGCGAAGACTTTGTCGCCGGCATGGGAGCTGAAGCAATTAAGAAGCTCCTTTCCGAGATCGATCTTAACAAGCTCAACAAAGAGCTTGAGAAGGCGATGGAGGCGACAAAAAGCAAACAGATTCGCAAGAAACTGGCGAAACGTCTCAAGCTTGTTCAAGGGTTCCAAAGTTCACGCGCCCGTCCAGAGTGGATGATCCTCGAAGTGCTGCCGGTTATTCCGCCGGATTTGCGCCCGTTAGTTCCCCTCGAAGGCGGTCGGTTCGCGACATCGGACCTGAACGATCTGTATCGCCGTGTCATCAATCGTAACAACCGGCTTAAGAACCTGCTCATGCTCAAGACGCCGGACGTTATCATTCGCAACGAGAAACGCATGCTGCAGGAGGCAGTGGACGCTTTGTTCGATAATGGCAGGCATGGCCGCGCCGTAACGGGAGCAGGCAATCGTCCGCTCAAATCCCTCAGCGACATGCTGAAGGGCAAAGGCGGTCGCTTCCGCCAAAACTTGTTAGGTAAACGCGTTGATTACTCAGGCCGTTCGGTAATTGTCATCGGTCCGGAGCTCAAGCTGAATCAGTGTGGGTTGCCGAAGAAGATGGCGTTGGTTCTTTTCGAGCCATTCATCATTCGCCGACTGAAAGACCTGGGATACGTGCACACAGTGCGCAGCGCGAAGAAGATGATCGAGCGCCAGACCCCCGAGGTATGGGATATTCTTGACGAGGTGACGAAAGGCCATCCGGTGCTGCTGAATCGCGCGCCGACTTTACATCGTCTGTCGATTCAGGCGTTTGAACCCCAATTGATCGAGGGTGAAGCCATTCGCATTCACCCGCTGGTTTGCACTGCTTACAATGCCGACTTTGACGGCGACCAAATGGCGGTGCATGTCCCGCTCTCAGTCGAGGCGCAGCTGGAAGCGCGTATGCTGATGCTCGCGCCGAACAATATTTTCTCACCGTCGAGCGGCAAACCAATCACAACGCCGAGTCAGGACATCACGCTTGGTTGCTATTACATAACGCAAAACCCACGGGCGCCAAAGAAGGACGGACATCATCTGCCGCTTTTTGCAGACGCGTTCGAAGTGGAATTCGCAATGGTCGAAGGTACCATCAAAACGCATGACCGGATTTTGTTTAAAAACCCGGATCGCGGGCGGCAAACCACTTTTGGCAATTCCGACGTGAGCGTTATCGAGACAACTGCCGGTCGCGTCATTTTCAATCAGATTTGGCCAAAAGAACTCGGTTTCTTTAACAAGGCGGCGGGCAAGAAACAGCTCAGCGATATCATCTGGCGGTGTTATCAAACTGCTGGCCCGGCCGTCACGGTAGCTACGCTGGACAAGCTGAAAGAGCTCGGGTTTAAGGAAGCCACTCGCGCCGGCATCTCGATTGGAATCGAGGACATGATCATTCCAAAACGCAAAGCATCCGAGCTGGAGAACGCATACAAGCAAGTTAAACAGGTGGATCAGCAATACCGCCGTGGAATCATTACTGACGGCGAGCGCTACAACAAGATCATCGATATCTGGACTCACGCTGGCGATCAGATTTCGAACGTCATGTTCCGTGAGATAGAGGAAAATAAGGATCGCAAAGAGTACAATCCGATCCACCTGATGGTGGATTCAGGCGCGCGCGGCAATCGGCAGCAGGTACGCCAGCTCGCCGGCATGCGTGGTTTGATGGCCAAGCCAAGCGGCGAAATCATCGAGCGTCCGATCACGTCGAATTTCCGCGAAGGATTGACCGTGCTCGAATACTTCATTTCCACTCACGGCGCGCGCAAAGGTCTCGCTGATACCGCACTGAAAACTGCGGACTCCGGTTATCTCACGCGCAAGCTAGTGGATGCGGCGCAGGACGTGATCATCACCAACGACGATTGCGGCACGGTCAACGGGATTCTCGTGCGGTCGATTTATGAGGGCGACGAAGAAGTGGTCGACCTTGGCCAGCGCATCATCGGACGCGTGAGCTGTGAAACCATCGCCGACCCGCTGGATAAAAAGAAAAAAATTGTCAAGGCAAATCAGTACATCGACGAGAGGATCGCGGCTGACTTGCAACGCATTGGTGTCGAGCAACTCAAAATCCGGTCGGTCCTCACATGCGAGTGCGGCCGGGGCGTATGCGCGATGTGTTACGGTCGCAACCTCGCTACCGGCGATTTTGTGAAACTCGGTGAAGCTGTCGGCATTATCGCCGCGCAATCGATTGGCGAACCGGGTACACAGTTAACGATGCGGACGTTCCACATCGGGGGCACGGCAAGTCAGACATTCAAGCAACCGATCATCAAGGCGAAGAACGACGGCACAGTGCAGTTCAATGATTTGCGGACTGTGCAGGCGCTCGATGGCAGTTGGATTGTGCTGAATAAGAACGGCTCTATCAGTGTACACAACGAGGAGGGCCGCGAATTGGAGCGCTACAACGTGGTCATCGGCTCGGTGATTTCAAAAGAGAACGGCGCCTCTGTCAAGAAAGCGGAGACGTTCGTGCAATGGGATCCGTACAACGTGCCGATCCTCACTGACAAAGGCGGCAAGATCGAATTCCGCGACATGATTGCGGGAGTGACGATCAAACGCGAAGTCGACGAAGCGACTGGCCTCATGGGTACAATGGTCATCGAGCACAAGGAAGATCTGCATCCCCAAGTAGTCATTGTGGATGACAAGAAGGAAGTGGTGGCCAGCTATTCGATCCCTGCTGGCGCTCACGTCATTGTCGAAGAAGCCCAGAAAGTGCGGCCGGGCGCGCTGCTGGCAAAGACACCGCGGAAAGTGGCAAAGACAAAAGATATCACCGGAGGTCTGCCTCGGGTCGCCGAACTGTTCGAGGCTCGCCGGCCTAAGGATGCAGCCGAGATCGCCAAAATCGATGGCATTGTCGAACTCGGCGGAACCGTCCGCGGCAAACGGAGCTTGATTCTCAAAGACCCCGATACCGGCGCCGAGGAAGAACATCTGATCCCGCTCACGAAGCACATCATCGTGTTCAAAGGCGACTATGTGAAAAAGGGCCAGCAACTCACTGAAGGTCCTGTCGTGCCGCATGAGATTTTGGAAGTGTGCGGGCCACAGGAATTGCAGGAGCACTTGGTGAACGAAGTGCAGGAGGTGTATCGCTTGCAGGGCGTGGAGATTAACGACAAGCACATTGAGATCATCGTGCGCCAAATGTTGCGCAAGGTGAAGATCACCGATCCTGGCGATACCTCGTTGCTCTGGGGTGATCAGGTGGACAAGCTCGACTTCGAGGAAGAAAACAAGAAGGTTGTCGAGAAAGGCGGCAAACCAGCAGAGGCCGTTCCTGTGCTGCTCGGTATCACCAAGGCTTCGCTGGAAACGGACAGCTTTATTTCCGCAGCTTCGTTCCAGGATACCACACGTGTTCTTACCGAGGCCGCGACCCTGGGCAGAATCGATAAGCTGCGCGGGTTCAAGGAAAACGTGATCATGGGTCACTTAATCCCGGCCGGAACCGGTTTCCCGGTACATCGTCAGCTCAAGCTCGTAGAGAAAGGCGAGCCGGTTGGCGCACCAGTGATGGAAGAAGCGGAGCCGCAGCCCGCGATCGGCTAATCCGGTCATTGTCGCGCATTCTCTGTCCGAAGCGATCTAACGGTTGGCGCTTTACGGAAACGCCCTACAATTCTCGCCGTGTCTATCGTCACGAAAACCGGCGACAAAGGCGAAACCTCGTTGATGTACGGGCGTCGGTTGTCAAAAAGTGATCCGCGTGTCGATGCCTACGGATGCGTTGACGAATTAAGCGCTGCCCTGGGACTGGCTCGCTCCATTTCGCCGGACAAATTCGTTTCAGATCAAATCTTTGCGGTACAAAACGATTTGATCGTGATCATGGGCGAGTTGGCAATGGCGCCAGCCGATCGGGAACGCTACGTCAAAGACGGATTTCATCTGACCACAACAGAGATGGTGGAGCGGATCACTGCCGTCATTTTCGATCTTGAGAAAGAGAAGTCGCTTTATCCCAAAAACTGGGCGATCCCTGGCGAGACGGTTGTTTCTTCCGCTCTCGATTTCGCACGCGTAACATGCCGCCGTGCAGAACGGAATATCGTTGCGTTCAGTGCCGGAGAGAAGGATTTTAACCGCGAGATATTGCGTTACCTCAATCGGGTTTCGGACCTCTGCTGGGTCCTCGCGAGATACGTCGAGAAACGGTTGCAAATGTCCGCTTAGCGGCGCATCGAGAAATACCATACACAGCCGGCGTCGCCGTGGAATTTGGCTCACCGTACCGAAAGCAAAGTCGAGCCGAATTTCAGGTTGCGGACCGGCGGGGGATATAGCATCTTCACGCTCCCGCTCTGGAAGCTCTCGCCCTCGGGAATTTCGCTTATGGCAGAAACAACAGAATTAGTGCCTGAATTATTAGAAGCTGGTGTTCATTTTGGACACCAGACGAAGCGTTGGAATCCAAAGATGAAGCCCTTCATCTTTGAAAAACGCAATCAGATTTACATTATCAACCTCGATGAAACCGTGCGGCAACTTCAGCGTGCAACGGGGTTTCTCCAGGACGTCGCGCGACGCGGCGGAAGGATTTTGTTCGTCGGCTGCAAAAAGCAGGCGCAGGAAGCGATAAAAGAGGCGGCCCTGGCGTGCGGGCAATTCTATGTGAACCAACGTTGGCTCGGCGGCACACTGACCAATCTCACCACCATTCGCAAAAGCATCGGCCGATTGAAATATATCGAGCAGATAGAGCAGTCGTCTGAATACAAGAAAATGGGAAAACAGGAGCTCGCCGCGCTGAATCGCGAGGCTGCAAAACTCAGGCGCAACCTTGAGGGAATCCTTGACATGTCCGAATTACCAGATGCCCTGGTTGTGATCGACACGATCCGGGAGCTAAATGCCGTCAATGAGGCACGGCGCCTCGGAATTCCGGTGGTTGCGATCGTGGATACGAACGGCGATCCCGAACTCGTGGATTATCCTATCGCCGGGAACGACGATGCGATCCGCGCTATTCGAGTAATTTTGCAAAAACTCGTCGATGCCATCGTTTCGGCGAGCAGCGAAGCGCGCGTCCGCGAACGGGTGGAGATGGCCGGTGTTTCGGCGTGAAGCTAATCCGCTTCAACGCTTCGACGACTCTAGTGACTCAATGAACGCAACAACCGAAATCGATCCCAAGCTCGTTAAGCGACTCCGTGAAAAAACCAATGCCGGGTTCATGGACTGCAAGCGCGCTCTTGTCGAGAGTGCTGGCGACCTGGAAAAAGCTGAAACGATTTTGCGTACCAAAGGTATCGCCACCGCCGCAAAAAAGGCGACGCGCGCGACAAAGGAAGGCATCGTCGCCTCTTATATTCATTTGCAGGGAAAAGTCGGTGTGCTCGTCGAGGTGAACTGCGAAACCGATTTTGTGGCGAGAAACGAGAATTTCCGGGAGTTTGTCAAAGACATCACGCTGCATATCGCCGCGGCGCATCCCTTGTACGTTAGTCGGGCCGATGTTCCCGGGAATCTCATCGAAGCCGAGCGCGAGATCTATAACGCGCAAGTGCAGGGCAAGCCCGCCCATGTAGCGGACAAAATTGTGGAAGGCAAACTCGAAAAATTCTATGGCACGGTTTGCCTGCTCGAGCAGGGTTTCATCAAAAATCCTGACGTCACGATTAACGACTTGCTCAACGCAAAGATTGCCGAGCTTGGCGAAAACATTGTCATTCGCCGGTTCGTCCGCTATCTCGTAGGCGAACCGCTGCCGAGCGAAAGCTAGGTCTTTGTAGCGGCGCTCGCCGCGGCACCTTCGTGTGCTGATCATGCAATCTGTGGTTAGATTGTTGGAATGGCACTCACCGAATACAAACGCAAACGCGACTTTAAGAAGACTCGCGAGCCGGTCGGCAAGCCCGTTCCGAAAAAAATCAAAGGCGCATCGCGATTCGTGATTCAAAAACATGCTGCGCGCCGTTTGCATTACGACTTCCGCCTCGAGCTGGAGGGCGTGTTGAAGTCGTGGGCGTTACCGAAGGGGCTTCCCTGGAAGCGCGGCGAAAAACATCTTGCTGTCGAAGTGGAAGATCATCCAATTGAATACGAATATTTCGAAGGCGTAATCCCCGAGGGACAGTATGGCGGTGGTACGGTGATGCTCTGGGACCGCGGCACCTACTATGTTTACGGCGAGCAACCACTGAAATCGCTACGTGAGGGCAAGCTTCACCTTCTTCTCGATGGCAAAAAAGCGAAAGGCGAATGGACGCTCGTGCGGATCCGTGGCCGTGAAGGTGAAAAGAATCAGTGGCTGATCCTCAAGACCGGGGACGACGCCAAACCAATTTCCGCCAAGCTCGACGACCAATCGGTGAAGACGGATCGCACGATGAAACAAATCGCCGAAACGCGCGACGCCGAGTGGCAATCCAATCGCGTAGAAGGCCAAAGCGCCACGTCGCGATTCAAGGCGCGAATTCGGGAGGCGGTAAAAAAAAAGTAAAAGAGGGGGGACGCGACCGCCGGGCGCGCCGGGGAATTACTCCTGACGAGGTTCCCGGACGGCCCGGCGGTCCGTCCCTACCATCAGATCTACCCGCGGCTAAACCGCGTTTCATCGATCCGATGAAAGCGAAACTGGTCGAGAAACCGCCCACAACCGGTAATTGGATCTACGAACTCAAATTCGACGGCATCCGCCTGATTGCGGTCAAAGACCACAACAAAGCTTCGTTGCTGTCGCGAAATCAAAATGATTTGAGCGGACGTTTTCCCGAGATTGTCCAAACGGTAAGAAATTTGTGTCCCGACGAATGCGTGCTCGACGGTGAAGTGGTCGCTTTAGACGAGGAAGGCCGCTCTTCGTTTCAGCTTCTGCAAGCCCGCGAAATGGACGGACGAAAATCGCCGATTTATTTCTATGCCTTCGACCTGCTCCAACTGAATGGCAAAACTCTGGTCTCATTGCCTTTGGAGGTCCGTAAAAACGTTCTGGAAAGCCTCTGCGCGGACGCAGGCAACCCGATTCGTTACTCTGGCGCCATCGGGGGCGACGCCAATCAACTCTTAAAGGAAGTGAGGCGCCGCGGGCTCGAGGGAATTATTGGCAAACTGCGCAACTCCGTTTACGAACCGGGCCGAAGAAGCGGCGCATGGATAAAGCTCAAATGCGTCAACGAACAGGAGTTTGTCATCGGCGGATACACGCCGCCGCAGGGCGCGCGTAAGTATTTCGGTGCTATCTTGGTCGGCTATTACGACGGCGACGACCTCGTTTTCGCCGGCAAGGTCGGCACCGGATTTACGGCCAAGTCATTGGCCAGGTTGCACAAAAAATTCCAGGGGGAGCGACGGGCCGATTGTCCATTCGTGGATCTGCCCTCAAAACAAAACGGCGAATGGGTGCTCGGCATCACGCCTTCCATGATGAAAAAGATGCGTTGGACGAATCCGAAGTTCGTCGCCGAAATCAAATTCGCCGAGTGGACACGCGACGGCAAATTACGCGCGCCCGTGTTCCTCGGTTTGCGCGAAGACAAGAAGCCGACCGAAATTGTTCGTGAAGGCTAAATAAGAAGTAGCATCCCGCGACCAGAACACGCCGGGTGCGCGCGTTTTTGCTCGATCAATCGAACATAAAGGGGGCTAAAATTGTTTGGCGGATTGCAGGCACATCAACAACTGCCTCGTTCGTTGCAACGATGATTTGACCCGGTTCGGGCGAATCAAGAGATTTTAGACAGGTGAAGAAAGAGGAGGGTTGAGAATTTCAGTATGCGAATTGCACAGGTAGCGCCGCTTTATGAGAGCGTACCGCCAAAGTATTATGGGGGAACAGAACGCGTGGTGTCTTATCTCACCGAGGAACTGGTGCGACAGGGACACGAAGTGACACTGTTTGCCAGCGGAGATTCGGTAACAAAAGCGCGCCTGGTTCCGGCGTGCCGGCGATCCTTGCGCTTGGATGAGCGTTGCGTGGATCAGATGGCACACCATCTTGTTATGCTGGAACATGTTTTCGCGCGCACAGCCGATTTCGACATCGTTCATTTTCATGTCGATTACATGCATTTTCCACTGAGCCGGCGCGATCCGATAACCCACGTCACAACGTTGCATGGGCGTCTCGATGTTCCTGATCTGGTTCCGCTGTACCAGGAATTTCGCGAGATGCCTGTCATCTCGATCTCAAATGGCCAACGGCAGCCCCTACCGCGGGCAAACTGGCAGGCAACGGTCTATCACGGTTTACCCGCGGAAAAGTATCGATTTCGTGCGGAACCGGGGAGGTACCTGGCGTTTTTGGGACGAATTTCACCAGAGAAACGGGTAGACCGCGCTATCGAGATTGCCAAGCAAGTGGGCATGCCCCTTAAGATTGCGGCGAAAATCGATCGCGTAGATAAGGATTATTTCGATTTGGTCATCGCCCCACTGCTCCGCAATTCGCTCGTGGAGTTCGTTGGCGAGATCGGCGAACGGGAGAAAGATGCGTTCCTGGGCAATGCGTATGCGTTGCTGTTTCCGATCGACTGGCCGGAGCCGTTCGGGCTGGTGATGATTGAGGCGATGGCCTGCGGCACGCCCGTCATTGCGTATCGCGGCGGTGCGGTTCCCGAAATTACAGTGCAGGGCCGCACCGGATTTGTTGTCGAAGCGCTGGAAGACGCGGTAACCGCCGTCCGGCGCATACCGCAGTTGAGCCGGAAGCGGTGCCGCGAAGTTTTTGAAAAACAGTTTACCGCCGCACGGATGGCAAGTGATTACGTCCGGGTATTCGAACGACTGATTAGAAGAAACCAAGAGAAGATGCCCGAGGCAGCCTGATGGCGAAGGGGGAAGTCATTCGTATTCGGGACGAGTTTTACATTCGTTCCTCATCAGCCCGCGTGGATGTCCGCACGCGGGTATTGAAACAGGGAGATATGTTCGCCGTGTTCGATCGATTTGGCGACGTGGAAACTTTCGGCAGCGGCGAGCTCGGGCTGTATTATCAGGACACCCGATTTTTGTCGCGGCTGACTCTGAAGCTTGGAAAAGATCGCCCTCTGCTGCTCAGTTCCACCGTACGAGAAGACAACGCGATTATGGCCGTGGACGCCACGAATACCGATGTCTGGCGCGACAGCGAGATAGTAGTTCCGAGAGGAACGATACACGTTTATCGCTCGAAAGTTTTGTGGAATAAAGCGTGCCACGAGCGACTTCGTATCCATAACTATGGCCGCGCAGCCGTCGATTTTATTTTGTCGATCGAGTTCGATGCTGATTTTGCCGACATCTTCGAGCTGCGAGGCACCAAGAGGAAACATCACGGGCGTCGCTTAGAGCCTGAAGTAATGAAGGATGGGCTCGTGCTCGCCTATCAGGGATTGGACGGGCGTTTTCGGCGAACCCGAATTGCTTTTGACCCGGCGCCGAATCGTCTAAGCAAGTCGATCGGGAACTTTCAAATCCATCTGGAACCGGGGCGGGATGCCAGCTATCAGTGGACGATTGCCTGCGAAGTGGATGACGATTCGCATCGCGACGTTAAGCCTCACTACGAGAATGTCATTCAGCAGGCAGCCAGTGCACTCGAACGCACGCGTGCTCAGGAACCGGAAATTTTCACCGATAACGAACAGTTTAACGACTGGGTGAACCGTTCGCTGGCCGATCTCCACATGATGCGAACGGAGACGCAGTACGGTCCCTATCCCTACGCTGGAGTACCCTGGTTCAGCACGGTATTCGGGCGGGACGGAATCATCACCGCGCTCCAGTGCCTCTGGTTCGATCCAACGATCGCGCGCGGCGTGCTGGCGTATCTCGCCGCAAACCAGGCAGCCGCAGAAAAGGCCGAGCAAGACGCGCAGCCTGGCAAGGTTCTTCACGAATTCCGCGATGACGAAATGGCTGTTTTGGACGAAGTGCCGTTCAGGCGCTACTACGGGAGCATCGATGCAACGCCGCTTTTTGTCATGCTGGCGGGCGCATACTACAGGCGCACAGGCGACCGCGGATTTGTGGAGTCGATTTGGCCAAACGTACACCGCGCGCTCGAGTGGATCGATCGTTATGGCGATTCAGATGGCGATGGATTTGTCGAATACAGCCGGAGATCGAAACATGGTCTCGTTCATCAGGGCTGGAAAGATTCTCAGGATTCAGTTTTTCACAGTGACGGCACGCTCGCGGAGGCTCCGATCGCTCTGTGTGAAGTGCAGAGTTACGTGTACGCTGCCAAACTTGTTGCCAGCGAGCTGGCAGCTTTGTTGGGCGATGAGACGGTTGCGCAAGACTTGAAAAAGCAGGCCCAGAGCTTGCGCCACCGGTTCGAGGAGATCTTCTGGTGTGAAGAGCTTTCCACATATGCGCTTGCGCTGGACGGCAGCAAACGGCCTTGCCGGGTGCGCACGTCGAACGCCGGTCACTGTCTTTTCGCGGGTATTGCGACAGAGGACCACGCTCAGCGCGTAGCGAGCACGCTCACCGATGAAACATCCCTTTCGGGATGGGGAATTCGTACTGTCGCCAGCAGCGAGGCGCGTTACAACCCGATGTCGTATCACAATGGTTCGATCTGGCCTCACGATAACTCATTGATCGCTGCCGGATTTGCTCGATATGACCTCAAGGGATCGGCAGCAATGCTCCTGGCGGGCTTGATGGATGCGAGCATCTTCTTCGATTTGCATAGGCTCCCCGAGTTATTTTGTGGTTTTCCGCGGCGGCCGGGCGAATCGCCCACGCTCTATCCAGTGGCCTGTGCTCCTCAGGCGTGGGCCTCCGGCGCGGTATTTCTTTTGTTGCAAAGCTGTCTTGGCCTCGATGTGCTTGCTCCGGAACGAAAGCTCGTGTTCTCAAAGCCATTTTTGCCACAGTTTCTTCCGCAGGTGAGGATTCGTGAACTGAAAGTAAGAGGCGCAAGCGTTGATCTTCTGCTCACGAGACACAATGAAGGCGATGTGGGCGTGAACGTGCTCCGCCGGAATGGCGCGCTCGAAGTTGTCGTCTTGAAATGACCTGACTGGGATTGCGCTTGTCGCGGCAGATGCGCAGAAATATTGTGTGGGAATGAATGCCAAGGTGATCGTAATGCCGAAGGCGGCGGTACTGGATCCACAGGGAAACGCGGTGCGCGACGCAATGCGGCACTTGGGAATGCCGGAAGTGCGCAGCGTCCGAATCGGCAAATACATGGAGATCGATATTGAAGGACAAGACGGCGAACTTGAATCACGGCTACACCAGCTTTGTCGCGATTTGCTGTCGAATCCGGTGATCGAAGACTACGAATTATTGAAAGCACAGCCAGGAACGAAGGCGAAGAAGTCCCCTGACAAGAAGAGACGATGAAAGCATTGCGATATTTCTTCTGTGTCGTTTTTCCTCCGTTGGCCGTGCTCTTGACCGGACGTATCGCCAGTTTCTTTCTGAGCCTCATTTTGACGCTGCTCGGGTGGATCCCGGGAGTTATTCACGCGTGCCTGGTGGTGAACGATTATCACGCGGAGCAACGCGCAACGGCCACCGCGCATTAGGGCGTGCCGCTTTCCCTTCAATGCCTGCCACGACGTAGCGCCGGCAAAGGCGGGTCGCCGCGTCGCCGCGGCTCTAGTCGTCCTTCTGCTTCAGCCTCCCCTGACCGGAGCGTGTGACTCAAGGCAGGTGTATGGCTTGCAAAAGAACTGTAGCAGCGTCCGTGTGCGAGGCTCTCCCCAAAATCGTTAGCCGCTTGCGGCAACTGCGTCTTCCACCAAAGGAAAGCGCTCGCACAATTTTAGCCATGTGCGAAGATTAAATCTTGTATGAAACAGTACGCTAAAATTCTATTTGCGATCGTCACGGCGATGATTTGCACGATTGGATTTGCGGCAGATCAACCTAGTTGCAAGAAGAGCGGTAAGAATTGCCCGATGAACAACGGTGGGGCATGCAATTGCGGCAAGAACTGCGATTGCTAGCGCGGGCAGTGAACAGTTTCAAAGCGATTGGTTTTACGACGTCGCTCGAAACGAGAGGTCTTACGCCGGCAGCCCTTTGCGTGCGATCAGTTCCATCTGCTCGCAGAAACGGTCCAGCTCCCTCAGCGTGGTATACACGTTCGGTGTGATGCGAATACCCTGGAATTCTTCGTGCACGATCGGCACGGTAAAGATATGGTGCTTGTCGAATAAATATTTCGTCACCGCCTCAGGATTGGTGCCCTCGATCTGAACATTTGCTATCGCGCACGATTGGTTGGGATCGAACGAAGTGTTGAACCGAATCTTCGGCACGTCCTTGAGCCGGTTCATCCAGTAACGGGAAAGATAACGTAACCGCGCTTCCTTGCGTTTACCGCCGATCCCGTTATGAAACAAAAGTGCTTCGCCGATGGCGAGCTTCGGTGCCGCTGAGTGGGTGCCGATCTCTTCGAATTTGCGGATGTCCGATTTCTGCTTGGATTCCGCGGCGATGAGCGGCCAGAGTTTCTCGATTTTATCGCGCTTCACATAAAGCATGCCTGTGCCTTTCGGTGCATAAAGCCATTTGTGGA
>WNGP01001296.1_pt1 | contig 20439 bp, 17 predicted proteins | sample 5407671 | NCBI WGS metagenome assembly WNGP01 (sample SAMN13153381, study PRJNA577476) | soil metagenome | isolation source: 40 cm soil or saprolite under Garry oak tree replicate 2 | place: USA:California | collected 2016-06-15 | reverse complement strand
TGAGCGCCTTGTGACCCCAATGCGACGGCATTTGGCGCCCGCCCGAGTTCGGGTCTTCGGCGGCGCCCACGGCCGAGAGGAACATCTCGGTCGGCGTCATGCCGAGCGTCAGGCACAGGGCGCGGTCACGATAGTAGGGATAGAACCAGTCGTAGGCGGGGCGCAGGGCCTTGCCGGCGGCGACCAGCACGCCCTCATGCCCAGCCCCGGAAATCTGGAAGAAGATCTTGTTCTGCCGCTTGAGCTGGATCTCTTTGTCGTCGATGCGGCGTGACAGGAGGATCAGCCTGTAGATGTCGAGCAGGTCGGCCTTCGCGAGGCTGGGCTTCGCGGGCCGAGCGGCTTTGGCCGGGGAGCGGGCGCGGGTCGCCATGGACCCTAAAAATGCTCTACTTCGGCGCCGGGGCCAAGAGCTCGCGAAGGTGAGGAAAGCGCTCGGACGCGGCGCGGATCGTACGGTCGTTGCGGAGGAGGAACTCCTCGCGAGCGTCGGCCCCCCAGCGGACCTCGGTGGCGCGGGCGGCCAGGATGCGCGCCAGGCGGCGCTCGAGCAGGCTGTCGGTCAGCGCGGCGACGTCGAGGCGGGCGCGAACGCGTCCGAGGAAAGGCGGAACCAGCTTCGCGCGCCAGTCGCTTTCCGCGTTGAGCCAGGCGGCGCGCGCGGCGGGCGTGGCGGCAAGCGTATTGGCGACGCTGTCCGCGACGGCGTCGTCCAGTCCCGAGTCGGCGGCCGCGCTCCACCACACGGGTAGCGGGGCGACCACGGGGACGACGATGTCGGGAGCGATCCCGCCGCCGCCGCGAACCTCGCGCCCCGCGTCGGTCTTGAAGATCGTCGATGTGTCCTCCGCGGCGCCCGATCTGCCCGCGAAGCTCAGGTACTGCTCGTAGCCGATGCCGCGGTAGCGGCGCTGGATGAAGCGGCCGTTGGGCGTGAGCACCCGCCCGATCGTCAGCCAGACGTGGTCGCCGGAGGGGAGGAAGAAGATCGACTGCATGAGCGCCTTGCCGAAACTGCGGCGGCCCACGAGCAACGCCCGGTCGTGGTCCTGCAGCGAGCCGGCGAGCGCTTCGGCGGCGCTCGCGCTGCCCTCGTCGATCAGGACAATCAAAGGCACGTCTCGGAATTCGCCATCGCGTTTCGTGACGAAGGTCGTGTCCACGTCGCGCTTGCGGCCACGGGTCCGGAAGATGACGGTGTTCTTGGGAAAGAACTCGCTCGCGATTTCCACGGCGGACGTGACGGCGCCGCCGGGATTCCCGCGCAGGTCGAGGATCACCCGCTGGGCGTGCATGCCGCGCAGCTTTTTCAGTCCGTCGTGCACTTCCGGCGCCGCGTTCCCCATGAAGTCTTCGAGCCGCAGGAAGCCGGTGATCGAGTCCGCCATGCGGACGATGGAGACCGAATGCACCTCGAAGGGATTGCGCTTGAGGGTAACGCTGAAGGTATCGGGCTCGAGCCTCGGGCCCCGCTCGAGGAGCAAGCGGACCTTGGAGCCGCGCTCGCCCGCCAGGCGCAGCTGCAGCGTGGTCATCTCCAGGCCCTCGACCGAGGTGTCGTTGAGGGCGATGACCCGGTCACCGGGGAGCACGCCGCCCTTCGCGGCCGAGCTGCGAGGCATCACGGAGAGAATCGTCGCCGCCCCATCCACTTCCTCCAGCGACACGCCGACCGTGAACAACTCGCCTCGCTCCAGGGCGTTCTGCCGCTCGAACTCCACGCGCGACTCGAAACGACTGTGAGGATCGAGCGAGTGCAGCACGCCGCGGATCGCCGCGGCGACCAGCTCGCTGTAGCTCACGGAGTCGGGGTAGTTGAGCCGGATGTGATTGAGGACGCCGGAGAACGTCTGCAGCTCCTCGTAGGCGGAGCGCTGCTGGGCGGCGAGGCGGCCCGGGAGGGATGTCGTCAGCAGTGCGGCGCCAACGACGACGGCGCGGAGCATGTTACTGCAGCGCCGCGAGGTGCTGCTTGGCGATGACGATCTGTCGGTCATAGCGGCTCGGGGCCAGAGAAGTGAAACGGGTGAGCGCGGTGCGGGCCTCGTTCTTGCTGCCCATCTGCTCGAGGACCAGACCGAGGTAGAAGTAGCCGCGTGCGTCGCGTGGGTTCATGTCGGTTGCTTGCCGCAAGGGCTCGACGGCTTCCTGGAAGCGGCCACCATTCGCGAGCGTCTTACCCAGGTCGACGAGGAGAGAGGCATCGTCCGGGTTGGCGTTGACGGCGTTCCGCCGGGACAGGACCGCCTGGTCCAGCATCTGCGCGGCTTCATACATATCCGCCAGTCGCACGTGCGCCATGTATAAACCGATGTCGTTGGTGATCGCCTCGCGGTAGAGGTCGATCGCTTCGTTGACTTTGCCCGACCGCTGCTTCAGGTAAGCCAGGATGTAGCGGAATTCGTTGGTGCGCAGGGGGAAATGCACCAGTGAATCCCGCCGCACCGGGTCGAGCGAGCGGTCCATCAGCTTCTCGAAGTCGGAGATGGATTCGGGCCATCTCTCGACCCGTGCCGAAGCGAGCCCGTGCCACCACAACACGTTGCTGGGGATCCGGTCGGGGTGGCGGTCGCCGTCGACGGCATTGATGACGCGCGTGAAGCGATCGTAGGCGCGCTGGTACTCCCCCAGAAAGTACTGATCGAGGCCGTCGTAGTAGTCGCGCACGTGCTCGCCGAACACGTCCTGCAGCTCCTCGAGATACGCGGTGGAGCGGGGTTGCACCACGTCGCCGCTCCGCAACTCGACGAGTGGATCGATCATGTAGGCGCGGCGGAAGAACGACTCCGACTCTTCCATTCGCTGTTTCCATTCGTCGGGCACGCGCCGTTCGGCGACCTCGTCCCAGAGCACCCGCCGCTGCGCGTACGGCAGGTAGTGCAGCGCCATGTACGCGGGGCCGAACCGCGTATCGATCGTGATCGCCAGCCGAAGCGAGCGTTCCGCCTCGGTCCAGCGCTTGGCGTTCCAGTAGGCCAGCGCCACGTTGAAATGGACAGCGGGATCGTTCGAGTCGGCCTTCGCCCGCCGCTCCAGCTCTTCCAGCTTCAAGGGGAGGCGGAACTGGGCCGTGAGGGGTCCGGCACCGGCCGCGAGGGCGAACAGGAGGAGAACGATGCGTCGGGGCATGCGTCGCTCCGGTCTCAGGGCCCCAGCGCGGCGAGCCGCTGTTTCGCGTCGGCGATTTGCTCCACGTAGCGGCTTGGCGCCAAATTGAGGTACCGCGTCAACGCCTCGCGGGCCGCCCCGGTCTTCCCGAGCGCCATTCGCGCTACGCCAAGCAGATAGAACGAACGGGATTCCCGCGGATAGCCGGCTGCATACCGTTCGAGCACAGGCTCGGCCTCGGCGTACCTGCCCGCGGATGTTAGCGTCGAGCCGAGATTGAAAACCACGCTCGCTCCGTCGGGATTGGCATGAATGGCCCGCAGGCGCTCCTCAACCGCCTGGGTCCACTCGGCCTGGGCTTCATAGATCTCCGCCATGTGCGTATGTGTAGCGTCCAATCCCAAGTCCTGCTCGCTCAAGGCTTGGTAGCGCAGAATGGCTTCGTCCCAGCGGCGAGCCTGCTGGTGGACGTAGGCTAGGATGTAGCGCAGCTCCTCGCCAGCGAAGGGGTTCCAGATGCGCTCTGAGGTGGAGTCCTGCATTCGCAGCGACAGGAGCCACTGCAAATGGCGGATGGCTCCATCGTAGTCACCGATCTTCAAGGCGCATCGCGCCCGGAACCACAAGGCGACGGGAGGCACCTTGGTCGAATCGTTGGAGCGTGTGGTTTTATCAATCACTGTTTGGAACGCCGCAATGGCTTCCGGCCACTGCTGGCGATCGTAGTGATACAGCCCCTGGCCGAGCGTCCCTCGCCATGCCGCCGGCAGCATCTCACGGTTCGGTGACCCGATCTCGACCAGGGGATCGATGAGGAAGGCCCGACGCCGGAGGAACGTGTTTTCTTTGGCGTTGGGGTCGAGGCGCATGAACAGAATCCGCCTCTGAACTGTTAACACGGCCATCGGACCGTTGATTTGACTCTCATTGACTTGCGCCAAAAGCATGAGCGCGGGTGCGTACTGCGGGTCGATCATCACGGCGGTACGGAGCGACTGCTCCGCATCGCGATAGCGCCGGGCCTTGACCAGCGCGGTGGCGAGGTTGTAGTGCGCCACGGCGTCGTTGGAGTCGGCCCGCGCCATCGACTGCAGCTCGCCGAGATCGTGACTCACGGTCGGCGTACTCTGCGCCGCGACATCGGCAGCGACCACAAGGCCGACAACCAGGGCCAGCGTGCAGGGCCGCATCAGTGCGTGCCCTCCGCCGGACCGAGCGCCGCCAAGCGCTGCTTCACATCGGCGATCTGGTGTTGGTAGCGCGAAGGCGCGAGCGCGAGGAATTGAGTGAACGCCACGCGGGCTGCCGCGGACTGCTGCTCCGCCTGGAGGGTGATCCCGAGGTGGTACGGTACGCGCGAATCGCGGGGGTTCGCGTCCACCGCTTTCCGCAAGGTTGCTTCGGACTCGCTGAGCTGACCTGCCTCCCGTTGTACCACACCTAGGTCGAGCAGGAGGCTCGGGTCGTCCGGGCTCACGGCGACCGCCCGCTGGAACTGATCCACGGCTTCCGACCACATCTGCTCTTGCTCGTAGATGCGGCCCATCTGCACGTGCCCCATGAAAAGCCCGAGATCGTTGCCCAGCGCCTCCTGGTACAGCCTTATCGCGTCTGCGAGATGATTGGCTCGGTGGTGAAACAGCGCCAGCATGTAGCGACACTCGTTGGTGTTGAGCGGAATACGCACGACCGAATCAGCGTGCTCAAGGGCGACCCCCCGCTCGACAAGCGTCGTGAAGTCGGCGATCGCCGCGTCGTACGAGCCGACGTGGCCCGCGGATAGCCCCCGATACCAAAGCAGTCCACTGGGGATGGAATCGCGGCCCGAGTTTGTGAAGTCGGTCGCGAAGGAGTTGAACGCGTAGAAGGCGAGCTGATAGTCGCCACGCAAGAACGCGGTGAACGGATCCATGTTGATGGTCACGTGGCCGCCGCGACCTACATAGATGCCATCCCTCAGCGGGACGACTGCGCCGATGATGCGGAGATCCACCAGCGGATCGAGCAGGAACGCTCGTCGGCGGAGGCGCCTGGATTCGTCGACGCGATCACGCCATGCCTCGGGCACTTGCCCCTTGACCTCGTCCTTCATTAACGCGGGCCGCCGAGCGTAGGGTAGATACGCAAGCGCGAGGTACGCCGGCGCGAACCGGCGCTCGATGGTGACCGCCGTGCGAAGCGAGCGTTCGGCCTCGTCGAACCGGCCCTTGGACCAGTATCCGAGTGCGAGCTGATAATGCGCCTCGGCGTCGTTCGAGTCGCGGCGGGCGGCCTCCTCAAGAGATGAGATCGACGCGCTTACCTTGAGTTGTTGTGGCGCGGCCGGCGCCACAAGCACCGCTGAGAGCCAGAGCCACAGCGCGCGTCTCATTGCGGCAACTTCGCCAGGCGTTCCCGGGCGTCCGCCACCAAGTCCGCGAGCCGGTTCGGCGCCAGCGCCAGGAACCGCGTGTACGACTCGCGCGCCTCGGGCCCCCGCCCCAGCTCCTCGGCGACCCGGCCCAGCAGATAGTGCGTCGGCGCGTAGCGCGGGTTCAGCGCCACGGCTCGCCGCAGCGGATCCTCGGCCTCCGCGGTGCGCTGCACGTTGAAGAGCGCCGCGGCGTAGTCGAATAGCGCGGTGGGATCGTCGCCGCTCGACTCCGCCGCGCGCTGCCGCTCCAGCAGAGCCTGGTCCGCCTCCCCGGCCTTGTCGTGCAGCACCGCGAGGTAGGTGTGGGCCATGACGAGGCCGAGGTCGTGCTCGAGGGCCTCCTGATACAGCGCCGCTGCCCGCTCCCGGTGACCCGCCATGTGATGGAGGACCGCGAGCATGAAGCGATACTCGTTATCGCGCAGCGGGACGTTCACGATTTCCGTCTTCTGTTGCTGTTTCAGGGCCCGATCGAGCAGCGCCTGGAAATCCGCGATCGCGGCGTCGTACTGCCCGCTGTGCGCCGCCGCGAGCCCGCGAAACCACAAGATGGCATCGGGCACCTTGTCGGGATGCTTCTGCTCGTCGAACATGGTCTGGCCGAGCTTGCGCAGACGGTCATACGCCGATGTGTATCGGGCCAACCCCAGATCGACGAGCCAGGCGTAGTACCGCTGGTACTCCTGGTATTCCTCGCTCGTGTAGTCGTTGAACTTCGGCTCCTCGACCTCCAGCGCGACACCGATCACACGGAGGCTCACCAGGGGATTGGTGCGGAAGGCGCGCTGGTAAAAGCGATGTGCGTCTTCGACCGCCTGACGCCAAGCCTCCGGAACGTGGTCGCGTTCTTCTTCCCGGAACAGGGAGGGCCGCCGCGCGAATGGGAGGTAGTAAAGGGCGAGGTACGCCTCGGCGTAGCGCGGCTCGAGCTGCACGGTGAGCCGCAGCAGGCTGTCCACCTGGCGCCAACGGTGCTCCTTCCAGTTTGCGAGCGCGAGGTAGAACTGGATTTCGGCGTCGTTGGAGTCGCTGCGCGCCAGCGCCTCCACGCGCTTGACGTCGAGGGCCGGCAGCGGAATGTCCTGGCTCGCGGCGGCGGGCGCAGCGAGGATGCCGGCGGCGATGAGCGAGCACGCGAGGCGCATCAGTGGTTGGCCTCCCCTCCACCCAGGGCCGTCAGGCGTTGCTTGGCGTCGGCAATCTCGTGCTCGTAACGGGCCGGCGGCGCGATCGCGACGAAGCGCGAGAGGGCCTCCCGCGCTTCGCCGGGCTTCGCGAGCTGCTGCCGCACGATGCCAAGCTGGTAGATGGGACGCGGATCGCGCGGGTTCGCGGCGGCGGCCTGACCCAGGGTCGTCTCCGCCTCGGGCGCGCGACCGGCCTCGGCCAGGATGACTCCCAGCTCGAGGACCGCGGTGGCATCGTCCGGGTTCGTTTCGATCGCGCGCCGGGCCTCTTCGATGGCCTTGTCCCACATCTTGTACTCGCGGTACATCGGCGCCAGCCGCACGTGGGCCATGTACAAGCCGAGGTCGGCCGCTATCGCCTCCTGGTAGAGTCGCATCGCGTCGGCGGGCTTCCCCCACAACTGGTGCAACAACGCGAGGACATAGCGGTAATCGTTGGTGTACACGGGAATTTGGATCAACGTGTCCCCGCGCTCGGCCTTCAACGAACGAGCGAAAAGCGTTTCGAAGTCCTCGATCGCAATGTTATATGCTCGTTGGTGGGCGGCCGCGAGGCCGCGATACCAAAAAAGGAAGGAAGGGACGGAGTCGCGAGGCTGGTTCACGTATGCGCGCTCGGCCCACAGATTCAGCGCGCTGTATGCCAACTCGTACCGCGCCCAGACAAATGCGCCCAGGCCGACCCGGCGCAGGTACTCCGTGGTGTAACGGCCGTACTCTGTCACCACAAACATCCCTTCCGGGGGAGCGGTCACATCGCGAAGGCGGAACTCCATCATCGGATTGATGAGGAAGGCTTTGGCGAACAGGCGGCCTGATTCCTCGGCGACTGCGGCCTCGGCCGGCGAAAGGCGGTTCTTGCGCTCGTCATCCCAGAGTTTCGGCTGGCGATCGTAGGGGAGAAACCCCAGCCATAGGTAGGCCGGGGCGAAGCGGGGATCAATCGCGATCGCCGTGCGCAGCGCGCGCTCTTCAGCGTCGAAGCGCTTTAGTTCGTTGTACCGCTGCGCCAGCCGGAAGTGGGCCTCGGGGTCGAGAGAGTCCTGCCGGGCGCGGGACTCGAGCGCTTCGAGCATGGGGGGCTGCGGTTGCGTCGGGCGTTGCTGGGCACGCGCCCCGGCGGCCACGGTGAACACGATGGCTGTGAGGGTCAGCACAGTCGGACGGCGCATATCAAAACCTCTCGGCAACTTGGCGCGCGGGCCCGGAGCGGTCAATATTCCACCAGCCGAACAGCGACCGAGGAAACCCATGGACCAAGCCGCGAAGAAGACGGTGCTCCGTCACTTCCCGTACGGACTCTACGCCATCACCGTCGCGTCGGGCGGCGAGGAGCACGCCATGACCGCCAACTGGGTGACTCAGGCGGCGTTCGAGCCGCCCATGGTGGTGGTCGCGGTGGAGAACACCTCCAAGACCATCGATATGATGCGCGACTCGCATCACTTTGCAATAAGCGTGCTTCTCCAGGGCCAGCGCGACTTGGCAGGCAAGCTGGGCCGCACGTCCGAGCAAGCGCCCCAAAAGCTCAAGGGAATCAAGACGAAGCCGGCCCCAGTCTCAGGAGTGCCCGTCCTGGCGGAATCGCTGGGTTGGGTGGAGTGTCGCGTCGTCGCAACACTCCCGGCGGGCGATCACACGCTCGTGTTAGGCGAGGTCGTGAGCGCGGGCGTGGAGAATGAGAACGGTGTGGCACTCACGCTACAGGAAGCGGGGTTCAAGTACTCAGGGTGATACGGCGCATGGCGAACGCCAAGACGGAGGCGAGCCCTCCGAGGGCACCTAGGATGACGAAGGCGGTGAAAACGCCTTGCCAGTTTTCGAAGGAACCCTGGTCAAGGATCCCCTCGAGAATCCCCGCGAGACCAATCAGCGTCCCGGCTGTCGTGCCCAGCACGAGTAACTCAGGGACGCCCCCCGGCTCCGTATGCGAGCGCAGTGCAAGGAGGCAACCAAACACGCTGCCCGCCAGAGGACCGCACACGACGCCAGCGGTCTCGAACACAGGCGCGTCCATCGTCAGGCCGGCAATGAGGCCGATCAGTCCCCACAGCAGGCCCCAGATGAGGCCCGACGTTAAGATCCTGATCGCGTATGATTGTTGACGTTCGGGCCCCTGCGCGAGATGCACCAGGCCGGCGGCGAGGCTGCACATCGCGACGCTGATCCCGACCGCGACCGCATCCGGCAGCACGAACTCCCCGCTGAAGATCGACATCAACCAGCCGAGCTGCATGATGATGCCGCAGACCGCGGCGGCACGGCGCGTACGAACGGTTGGCTCCATGGTTACGGCTTCTGATAGACCACGTGCCCACCGACGATCGTATACCGGACCTTCACGTCGCCCAGCGATTCCGGCGCCACACCGAACAGGTCGCGATCGAGCACGACGACGTCGGCGTACCGGCCCGCGACCAGCGCTCCCCACTTCTGATCCATGAACATCGCCCAGGCGTTGCCGTACGTGTAGGCGCGCAACGCTTCGCCGACCGTGATCTTCTGGTCGGGCACCCAACCGCCCGGGTGTTTTCCGTCGAGTGTGCGGCGGGTGACCGCGGCATAGACGCCCAGTAGCGGGTCGAGGGGCGCGACGGTCCAATCGGAGCCGAACGCCAGCGGCGCATCGGCGCCGATCAGCGACCGAAACGCGTAAGTCGTGCGGAGGCGCACGGGGCCGATACGCTTCTCGAGCCAGCGCCCGTCGTCGATGGCATGGTAGGGCTGCATCGACGGCACGACGCGGAGCGCCCCGAAAAGCGGGATCTCCTGCGGCCGCAGGTGCTGCGCGTGCTCGTCGCGGAAGCGGCGGTCGCGGGTGCCGTGCGCGCGGGCGACGCTGTCATAGATGGCGAGCAGCAGGGCGTTGGCGCGGTCGCCGATGGCGTGTACCGCGACCTGCAGGCCCGCGGAATCGGCGCTGCCGATCCACGTGCGCATTTCCCCTTCGGTGTGCTGCATCAACCCCGAGTAGCGCGCCGAATCGGAGAACGGCTCGAAGAAATACGCCGTCCGGGAACCTGCCGAGCCGTCCATGTAGCCCTTGACCCCGCCGATGCGCACCCAATCGTCGCCCGGTCCGGCTCGGGCGACCGTGTCCGCCACTGCGTGCCACTGGTCGAGTGGGAGGTACAGCGCGACGCGCAGCGTCATCCGCCCCGCCTGCTGCAGGCGGCGATAGGTCGCGAGGTCGGCCCACGAAGCCGACATGTGCGCGGTCGCGGTGACGCCGAGCGACGCCGCGTGCGCCATGGCGCGGGCCAATGCGGAGTCGCGCTTCTCGGTCGAGGGCTCGGGAAAAGCCTTCCAGATCAGGTCCATCGCCTGATCTTTGAAGATCCCCAGAGGCTCGCCGGTGGCGTCGCGCACGATTTCGCCCCCGGGGGGCGTGGCCGTCGCCCTGGTGACCCCGGCGGCGTGGAGGGCAGCGCGGTTGGCGAGCGCCATGTGTCCGTCGAGCCGGTTCACGAACACAGGGTTGTTGGGGGTGACCGAATCGATCCAGTCGCGCTGCGGCAGTGGCGTGCCGCGCCACAGCTCGTGGTCCCAATCGCCGCCCGTAATCCATTCGCCGGGTTGGAGGGTCGCCGCGTACTCCTTGAGGCGGCGCACGAACTCTTGTGGCGTGGCGGCGTCGCGCAGATCCACCGACGCGAGCTGGAAGCCGCCATCGATGAAGTGCGTGTGCCCGTCGGCGAACCCGGGAAGGACCATGCCACCGTCGGCGCGCAGCACTTGCGTCGCGGCCCCGACGTAGCGCGCGATCTCAGACGAATCTCCGACGGCCAGGATCTTGCCGTTCGCGATCGCGACGGCCCCCGGCTGCCCGCGGCCGGTCGAGAGTCCGGTCCAGACCGTCCCGCCTCGGATGACCAGGTCGGCTTTGCGCCCGCAGCCGGCGAGCGCCAGGATGAAGGTCGAGAGGACGGCGGTACGACTCACGGCGGACCTCCTAACGGAGACGAGTGATGCGACGGATCGTTTCGAGCGCCGCGACCGGATCGGGACCGGCTGGACGCGCCGGGGCAGGCGCCGACAAGGCATCGCGGATGTCGAGCAGAACCTCGAGCAGCAGCTGCTCGCGCTGATAGGCCGCGTCGAGATCGGCCATGAGGCGAGCGTCGTGCGCCGCCTCGGCGCGATCGTAGGCTTCGCGGTACACCGCATCGAGATTGTCGAGGATCTGCTGGCGTTGTCGGGGCATGATCCGGAAACTAGCCCTCGCAGGGCCTCAGCACCAAGCCGCTCGGCACCTTGGGGGCGAAGTAGGTCGACTTGGGGGGCATTACGTCGCCGGCGTCCGCCACGGCGAACACCTGCTCGACGCGCGTGGGATTGAGCAGCACCGCGGTGCTCGCGCCCTGCTGCGCCGACGCGAGCGCCTCCCGCGCGTCCGCCGTGTAGCCCAGCGTGGGCGTGGACGCGTCGGCGCGCAGCAGCGGCTTCACGACGAGGGTCTCAACGCGCGCCACGTCCAGCGCGCGCACCGCGGCGCTCGCGCCCAGGTCCGGAACGTCGTCGAGCCGAGCGTCGGGCTTGAGCGCGAGCCCCACCTGGTCGCCGTCGGGCGAAGCGACGAGGCACGCCGTGCGATCGCGGCCGAGCTGGCGGAGATACGCGACCGGGTCGACTCCCCGAGGCACCGGAGCCAGATCGAACAACGTCCGCCAGGCGGGCACGACGGCATCGACCCTTCGTCCAGCTCCGTGGATCAGGCGATGCGTCGGTAATACCACGAGCCCCGGATCCCTTGCCGACGCGACGAACGCGAGCACACGATCTGCGGCCGGGTTCTCCGCCGCGTAGGCACTCGCCGTCTCATATCGGTGGTGTCCGTCGGCCATGTACAACGGCGACGTGGGAAGGGGGAAGCGGGCAAGCTCCTTCCCCCGCACAACCCAAAACCGGATGGCCACTCCGTCCAGCTCGGCGCTTACATCCGGAGAGCGCCGGGCGACCTCCGTCAGCGCCTGCTCCAGCGCGCCGTCGCGATCGGGGGCCAGCAGAAAGAGGGACTCGAGGTTCGTGCGGGTCGCGCGCAGCAGCGCCAGCCGATCGGCCTTGGGCCCCGCGTGCGTCTTCTCGTGTGGCCGCACGCGCCGCGGCCCATAGCCCTCGGCGGCGAGCGCGACGAACACGCCGAGGCGAGGGCCCTGCGCCATCACGTAGACGGCCGGCTCCGTGTCGCGCGCCAGCACGCCGCCCTCCCGCCACGCCGCGAGCTGCTCGCCGGCCCAGGCATAGCGATCGCCGGCAGCAGGCGCTTCCGGGAGCATCACGTGGACGATATTGTGTGCGTCGAGCGCGGCGAACCGCGCCCGCGCCGCCGCATCGATCACATCGTAGGGCGGCGCGATCAGGCGGCTGAGCCTGTCGGTCTCCGCGTATCGTTCACCGCGGAACGACACCACCAGCTCTTTCATGCGGAGTCCCCGTGAGCTTTCGCGAATCGCAGGACGCCGTCGACCGCTGGGTTGGCCAGTTCGAGGAGGGCTATTTCCCCCCCCTCGCCAACGTCGCGCGGCTCGCGGAGGAAGTTGGCGAGCTGGCGCGCGAGGTCAATCACCACTTTGGGCCCAAGACCAAGAAGCCCGACGAACAGCTCGGCTCGATCCCCATGGAGCTGGCGGACATCCTGTTCGTGGTGATCTGCATCGCCAACTCACAGAAGATCGACCTCGACGCGGCGTTTGCCCAGATGATGGCCAAGGTCACCGTCCGCGACGCCGGCCGCTGGACCAAGAAGGCGCGCTGATCTCCTCGTAGATCCGCTCGTACGAGACGAGCCGGTCCACGTCGAACGCCGCCGCCGCCGCGGCAGCCCGTACGGCGCAACCGGGCTCGGCCAGATGGCGACAGTTGTCGAAGCGGCACTGGTCGAGGTAGGGACGGAAGTCCGGGAAGCAAGCGCCGAGGGCGTCGGGGTCGATGCCCCAGGTCGCGACTTCCCGCAGGCCCGGCGTGTCCACGACGTAGCCCAACCCTTCGAGCGGCACCAGCTCGGCCGCCGTGGTCGTGTGCTTCCCCTTACGCCATTTTTCGCTGATCGCGCCGACGCGCAGCTTCAGCCCCGGTTGCAGAGCGTTCAGTAGGCTGGACTTGCCGACTCCCGACATGCCCGTGAACACCGAATGACGCCCACGCAGCAGGTCGCGCAGCGCGGCGAGGCCTTCGTCCGCCTTCACCGAGGTAGGCAGGATCTGGTAGTCGGCGGCAGCATAACGGCGAGCGAGCGCAGCGGCGGCGGCTCGATCGAGCTCCACCTTGTTGACGACGAGGACGGCGGGAAGGCTGTTCGCCTCCGCGATCACGAGGAAGCGATCGACCTTGCGGGGGCTCGGCTCGGGGTCGGCCGCGGAGGCGACGACCACGACCTGATCGACGTTGGCCGCCACCGGCTGCGAGCGCCGCGCACCGGCACCGCTCCCACCCTGGGCGGCACGGCGCGCCAGCACCGAGCGTCTCGGCCGGATGCCGGTGATCGCGGCCTCACCTTCCCCATGGAGGTCAAGCTCCACGACGTCTCCGGGGACGACGCGGTCATCGTCGCGATGCTTCAGCTTCCCGCGGAGGGTGGCCGTCACCTCACCGGCGTCGGTGTGGACGCGGTAGACCCCGCCTTCGCGCACCAGCACCACTCCCGTCGTCACGCGCGTCCCCTTTCGACGCACCGATCCAAGTGCTCCTTCACTTCTCGCAGCGTGAGCGCCAGCAGAGGTGCGAGGGCGGCGTCGGGCGTCGGACCGAACGCGAGGTAGTCGGTCTCCAAGTGACCCACGGGTCGCTCGCCACCGTCCCAACGGACGAAGAGCAGCGCGGCCCCGTACCGGCCGGTGGCGTCAGGTGCATCGTCCACCCAGGCCGATACGGAATACGCCTGGCCGTCAGGGCCGCCGAAGGCGGGGGGCCGCTGGTGGACCTGTTGATAGCCGCCCAGGGTGGTGTCGTCGATTACTTCCGCCGTATGGACTCCTTCACGACGTTGCCGACAATGAACACGATGTTGGCGGGCCGCTCCGCGAGGCGGCGCATGAGGTACGGATACCAGTGTGTGCCGAAGGGCACGTAGACCCGCACGTTGTAGCCCTCGCGGCGCAGCCCCTGCTGCAGGTCACGCCGGACCCCGTACAACATTTGGAACTCGTAGCGGCCGGGAGCGATGGCCTTCCGCCGCGTGAAGATCTTGGCGTGCGCGATGATCTTCTCGTCGTGGGTCGCGATCCCGGGATAGTTGCCGTACTCGAGCAGGCGCTCCATGCAGGCGACGTAGTTCGCGTCGACATCGCGCTTGGCGGGGAAGGCGACGCTTTCGGGCTCCTTGTAGGCGCCCTTGCAGAGGCGCACGCGCGCGCGCAGCGCGATCATGGCCTCCACGTCTTTGGCGGTGCGCCTCAGGTACGACTGCAACACGACGCCGACGGCACCCCCGAACTCGGGATAGAACGTGTCCCTGAACAGCTGCAACGTCTTCTCGGTGTAGGTCGACTGCTCCATGTCGATGCGCACGAACGACCTGTGCGTCTTGGCCTTGCCGATGATCGCGCGCAGGTTGGCGACGCACAACGCCTCGTCCACATCGAGCCCCATCTGCGTGAGCTTGACCGACACATTGGCGTTCGCGCCGGAGGCGCGAATGCGGTCGAGCGTCTCGATGTAGGTATCCCGCGCCTGGAGCGCCTCCTCGGCGTGCTGCACCGATTCGCCCAGCAGGTCCAGGCTCGCCGAGAGGCCGGTGACGTTGACATCGCGCAGGGCCGCGACCGCGGATTCGACGGTCTCGCCGGCCACGAAACGCGAGGCGAACCGGCGGGCGAGCCCGTTGCGGCGCACGAAGCGGAAGACCTGCGGCTGCTCGCTGAGCCACAGCAGACCGGCACGCAGCATCAGGGATAGAACTTCGCGTCGCGGCGGGCGAGATCCTGCAGCACGTCGCACGGCGCGAACCGCGGCCCGAGCCGCTCGGCCAGGCGCTCGAGATCGGCGACGAGGCGCGCCGCGCCAAGGTCGTCGGCGTGGCGCAGCGGGCCGCCGCGGAACGGCGGGAAGCCGAACCCGAAGATCGCGCCGATGTCGCCGTCGCGCGGCGACCGCACGACGCCCTCACCCACGGCTCGCGCGGCTTCGTTGAGGATGCCGAGCACCAACCGCTGCAGGATCTCGGCGGGCCGTGGGCCACCGTTGGGATGGACGCCGAGCAGCTCGTACGCGCCGGGGTCCACGCCGCGCTTCTTACCGCCCTTGTAAACGTAGAACCCGCGCCCCGACTTGCGGCCCAACCGGCCCGCCTTCACGAGCGCGGCCACGCCGGCGGTGGGCTGGAGGCGGTCGCCGTACGCGGCCAGCATGACGTGCGCCACCTTCTCGGCGACGTCGAGACCGACCTCATCGAGCAGCGTCACCGGCCCGACCGGGAACCCAAACCGTACCGCCATGCCGTCGATGGTCTCGACCGAGGCCCCCTCGGCCAAGAGATGGCCGATCTCGTTCGCGTAGGGAGCCAAGATGCGGTTCACCCAGAACCCGGGCGTGTCCTTCACGACGATGACGGTCTTGCCCATCCGCCGCCCGAACGCCACGGCGGTGCTCACGACGCCCGGCGCCGTGCGCGCCCCCGGGATCACCTCGAGCAGCGGCATCTTCGCCACCGGCGAAAAGAAGTGCATCCCGATCACGCGCTCGGGTGTCCGCGCCGCCTCGGCGATGCTGGTGATGGGAATGGTCGAGGTGTTGGAGGCGAAGATGCTCGTCTCCGGAACCGCACCCTCGATTTCGCGCAGTACCTGCTGCTTGACGGCGACGTCCTCGAAGACCGCCTCGATCACCAGCTCGGCGCGGCCGAATCCCGCGTAGGCGTCGCCGCCCGACAAGAGTGCTACGAGCCGGGCGTGCTCATACTTCGTGATGCGGCGCCGTTTCAGGCGGTCGTCCAGGATGTCGCGCGCCGCGCGCAGACCCCCGGCCACGCGCGCGAGGTCAGCGTCCTTCATGCGCACATCCACGCCCGCTTGGGCGACGGCGGTTCCGGCAATCCCCGAGCCCATGAAGCCGGAGCCAACGATCCCGAGACGCTGCACCGTCACCGGGGGCGGAGCGCCGGCGACTCCAGGGTCTTTCTTGAGCTGGTTCGTGGCGAAGAAGATCTGGACCAGCTTGCGCGAGACGTCCGTCACCGCGAGCTGACCGAATAGCTGCGCCTCGCGCCTCAGGCCCTCGGCGATCCCGTGCCGCAGGCCGTACTCCACCGCCTCGAGCGCCGCGTAGGGCGCGGGATAGTGGCCGCCCGTCTTCGCGTCGAGCTGCTTGCGCGCGGCGCGGAACACGAGGCGCCGCCCCAGCGGATTGCCGTCGAGCAGCCACCCGACGAAGCCGCCCTGGCGCCGGCGCTTGGGGCGCCAGCCGCCGGCCATGCGCTTGGCGGCGGCGAGCGTGACGGCGCGCAGGATCGGCGACGGCACGAGCTCGTCCACCATGCCGAGGCGGAACGCCTTCGCGGCGCGCTCGGCCTTGCCGGCGAGGATCATGTCGAGCGCGGCGCGCGCCCCGACGAGACGCGGCAGCCGCTGGCAGCCGCCCGCGCCCGGCAGGATGCCGAGCTGGATCTCGGGCAGGCCGATCTGAGTCTTGGGATGGTCGGTGGCAACGCGATACCGGCAGGCGAGGGCGAACTCCAAGCCGCCGCCCAAGCACGCGCCGTGGATGCCCGCGACCAACGGCTTCGGGAACTTGGCCACTTGCTCGAGCATGTCCTGGCCGTCGGCCGACAGACGCTCGGCTTCGGCGGCGGAGGTGAGCCGTACGAATTCTTCGATGTCGGCGCCGGCGATGAAGTTGTCGGGCTTGCCGGAGAAAAACGCCACGGCCTGGACGCTCGTGTCGTTGGCCAGGGTCTCGAAGCACGCGCGAAATTCGTCCTTCACCGCGCGCGAAATAGTGTTGACCGGTTTGTCCTTGCAGTCGAGGACGACCACGGCGATCCCGTCCTGAATCTCCCAGGTCAGCGCGGGCCCGCTCCCCCCTGCTCCACGCGACGCCACTAGCGGCGCTCCAGGACCATCGCGAACGCCATCCCGCCCTGCGCGCACACCGAGACGAGGCCGAACTGCACGTCACGGCGCTTCATTTCGTTCGCGAGCGTCGTGACGATGCGGCCGCCGGTCGCCCCGAACGGATGGCCGATCGCGATCGACCCGCCCATCACGTTGATGATGTCCTCGTTGATCTCCCAGCCCTTCTCAGCGAAGCCCTGGAGATTCGAGAGCACCTGTGCGGCGAACGCCTCGTGGATCTCGATCAGGCCGAGGTCCTTCCATTGGATACCGGCGCGCTCGAGCGCGAGGGGCACAGCCCAGATGGGTGCCTGCAGCAGCTGCCATCCCGGATCGACCGCGGCGACGGAATACGAACGGATGTAGGCGAGCGGCTCGTACCCCCGGGCCCGCGCCGCCTCATCACTCATCAGGAGGACCGCGGATGCGCCGTCGGTGAGGGGGGAGGAGTTGGCGGCGGTCACGCTGCCGTACTTGCGGTCGAACACCGGCTTCAGCTTGGCCATCTGGTCGAGGGACGTGTCGGCCCGGATGCCGTTGTCCTGGGTGATGACGGGATCGCCGGGCCGCGTGGGGAACCAGGGGGCGATCTCGGCCGTGAGGCGCCCGTCCGCCGTGCCCTTGGCCGCGAGCTGGTGACTGCGCAACGCCCACCGATCCTGCGCCTCCCGCGAGATGCCGTTTTCCTTGGCCATCTTTTCAGCCGATTGACCCATCGACTCGCCCGTCGACGGCTCGGCGATGGCGGGCGCGACGGGGATCAGGTCGCGCGGGCGGATCTTCAGGAAGGTGCGCAGGCGTCCGCCGAGCGACTTGGCTTTGCTCGCCTCGACGAGAATGTCGGCGAGGCGCCGGGAGGCGAGGATGGGGATGTCGGAGAGCGCTTCGGCGCCGCCGCTGATGACCACATCGGCGTGCCCCAGGACGATCTGGTCGTGGCCGGAGGCGATCGCCTGCGTCGCGGAGGCGCAGGCGCGGTTCACGGAGTAGGCGGGGATCTCCTTGGGAAGCTGCGGCAGCAGGCTCACCTCGCGGCCGACGTTCGGCACCAGGGCAGACGGGACGACCTGGCCGAAGATCACCTCGTCCACGTCGGTGCCGTCCACGTTGGTGCGCTCGATCAGCTCGCGCGCGGCGTGGCGGGCGAGATCCACGGCGCGGGCGTCCTTGAGTGCAGTGCCCGCTTTGCAGAACGGTGTGCGGCAACCGGCGATCACCGCGACGCGCCGTCCGTTCCCAACCGGCATTAGATTCTCCCCCTCTTGCCTCACCCCCTGACCCCCTCTCCGCAATCGCGGAGAGGGGGAACGCAGCAAGGGGGCGAGGCACGAAACCTACCATCGGCCTGAACTGGAGGGGAGTTGGCCGCGGAGACACCGTTCTCCCATCAGACGCGCGCCGCCGCGCTGTCCTCCATGGCGGCGGAGCCGGTGGACCTGCTCGTGATCGGCGGCGGCATCACCGGCGCCGGCATCGCGCGCGACACCGCGCTGCGTGGGTTCCGTGTCGCGCTGGTGGACAAAGGGGATTTCGGCGGCGCCACGTCGTCGCACTCGTCGCGCCTCATTCACGGCGGCCTCCGCTACCTCGAGCAGCGCGATTTCCGTCTCGTGTTCGAGGCCAGCCGCGAGCGCCGCGTCCTGCTCCGCATCGCGCCCCATCTGGTGCGGCCGTTGCCGTTCCTGTTCCCGGTGTATCGCGGCGCCCGCGTGCCCGCCTGGAAGCTGCGCGCCGGAATGTGGCTGTACGACGTGCTGGCGGCGTTCCGCAACGTCAAGAGCCACCGCTGGCTCAACCCCAAACAAGTGCGCCGCGCCGAACCCGCGCTCAAGGACCGCGGCCTCACGGGCGCGGCGCTCTACTGGGATGCCCAGACCGACGACGCGCGTCTCGTCCTCGCGACCATGCGGAGCGCCGCCCGCGCCGGTGCCCTCGTCGCCAACTACGCCGAGGCGACCAGCCTCCTGAAGCCCGATGGCCGCGTGCGGGGCGCGGTCGTGCGCGACGTGCTGAGCGGCGAGACACGCACCGTGCGCGCGCTCGTCGTCGTGAACGCGGGTGGCCCATGGGTAGATGCGCTGCGCCGCATGGACGATTCCGCCGCGCGGCCGCTGCTCCGACTCACGAAGGGGGCCCACGTCGCCGTGCCCCGGCGACGGATCGGTCACGAGCGTGCGATCACGCTGTTCTCGGCGATCGACGGGCGCGTGATGTTCGTCCTGCCGTGGGGCGAGTTGTCGTACATCGGCACCACCGACACCGACGCCGACGCGTCTCCTGACGCCGTACGCGTCACCGCCGACGACGTCACCTATCTGCTGCGCTCGGCGAATGCGGCGTTCCCCAACGCGCATCTCGCGGCGAATGACGTCGTGTCGGTGTGGGTCGGGTTGCGTCCGCTGTTGCGACAGGATCAAGCGGCGTCGCCGTCCCAGGTCTCGCGCGAGCACCGCGTCGTCGAAAGCGCGCAGGGCCTGATCACCATCGCGGGCGGCAAGCTCACGACGTATCGCGTGATGGCCCGCGATGTAGCCGATCGGGTGGCGGCGCGGCTGCACGAGCTGGACGGCCGGCCCATCGCGCCCCGCCCCCCCACCGACCGGCTCCCGCTGCCCGGGGGCGAGGCGGCGGAGCTCGAGGTGGTCCTCGAGGCCGCGCGGCGCGCCGTGCCTGACGCGACGGCCCGCCACCTCGTGGCGAGCTACGGCAGCGAGACTCCGGCGATCCTGAACCTCGTCGATCGAGATCGAGGCTTGGGGGAAGTGATGGCGCCGGGCCGGCCGGAAATCTGGGCGGAGGTGGCGCACGCGGTCGAACGCGAGATGGCGCTCCGCGTTCAGGACGTGCTGATCCGGCGGCTGCATCTGTTCTACGAGTACACGGAGCAGGGTACCGCCGTGGCGGCGCCGGTCGCCCAGCGGATGAAAAAACTCCTCGGCTGGGACGAGGTCCGCGAAGCCGAGGAGCTTGTCGACTATTTCCGCCTGGTCGAGCGCGACCGCACTTTCCGGACCGAACTCAAGACTTGACCTTCACGCGGGGCCGCACGTGGACGTGGACCCGTGGATTGTCGTCGTCGTCGATCTGCCGCAGCGCCCACGAGGCCGCGCGGCGCACGGCGCCCGACTGATCCTGCTGGGCGGCCTTGAGGCCGTCCAATGCAAGCGGACTCTCGATCTCGCCGAGGGCCCATGCGGCCGCCACGCGTACGTCGATGTCGGGATCCTTGAGCGCGGCGACGAGCGGCTCCACCGCGCCCGCATCTTCGATTTCCCCCAGCGCCCAGGCGGCCAGGACGCGCACGTCGGAGTCATCGTCCTTGAGTCCGACGGCGACCACGGTCACGCCGCTCCCCGCCTCGATCTCACCCAGCGCCCAGATGGCGGCCTTGCGTACCTCGATGGCGGGGTCGCGCACCAGCGGGCCCAGCGCGGCAACGGCTTGGGCACTTTCGATTTGGCCCAGCGCCCACGCGGCCGCCTGTCGCACCCTGGGCTCGCGGTCCTTGGCGGCGGTCGCGAGCAGCGGGACCGCCGACTCGTCCTCGATTTCTCCGAGCGCCCACGCCGCCGTGAGGCGCACATCGAGCGACGCGTCGTTCAGCGCCTCGCCCAGGGGACGGACGGCGCGCACGTTTTCGATTTCGCCGAGGGCCCACACCGCGGCGCGGCGGACCTCCGGCGCC
>WNGP01003348.1_pt1 | contig 20465 bp, 20 predicted proteins | sample 5407671 | NCBI WGS metagenome assembly WNGP01 (sample SAMN13153381, study PRJNA577476) | soil metagenome | isolation source: 40 cm soil or saprolite under Garry oak tree replicate 2 | place: USA:California | collected 2016-06-15 | reverse complement strand
GCCTCGGGGCGAGGTCACGCCAGGCGACCGAAGGTCGGCTACCATCAGTAAGCCCCCTTTGACGGCAAAGTTGTATTCAAGTTACGGTACCAAGATGTGCGCCTCGGAACGTCGCGCCCTGCCGAGTGGCATGGGCCCAGTCGGCGAACCTCTCCCATGAGGCAGCGGCTGTTCCGCACAAGCGCCTCCAGAATACATGCAGAAATGTATGTAGTCAGCTTACGACGGAAACAGCGTGCGACCGGCCGGCTCGTTTCCGAGCTATGGCTAGATAGGTCTACCTGGGCGTTTCCTTGTTAGCCTGCTGTTGTAAGCAAGCCGGAAACCGCATTCTCCTTATAGCAGACTGGACTTGCCTTACACTAGTCGTTCGGCTAGTGTCCTAGTCGATCGGCTAGTCCGCGGCTACCTGAGCGGAGGAGGGTATTCATGGATTCGTCGCGGTACCGGGTGATCCAGTGGGCGACGGGGAACACGGGTCAGCGAGCGCTGCGGGAGGTGATCCGCCATCCGTCGCTCGACCTGGTCGCGGTGCTGGTGTACGACCCGGCTAAGGACGGTGTCGATGCGGGCGAGCTGTGCGGTGAAGGCCCGGTCGGCCCTGCGGCCACGACCGACCGCGACGCGGTCCTGAAGCTCACGGCGGACTGCTGCATCTACATGCCGCGTGCCACGGGCAGCGGTCAGACCCGGGCCGGCCTCACCGAATACGAGCTCGTCGAGGACCTCGTCGCGCTGCTCGGATCGGGCACGAACATCGTCACCACCTGCACCGACCTGTTCGCTAGGGGGGTTCGGCTGAGCGATGCGAACCGTGCCCGCGTGCAGGAGGCCTGCGAGAAGGGCAACGCGTCGGTGTGGGCAAGCGGCAGCGACCCGGGGTTCATCACGGAAACCCTCCCGCTGGCGTTGCTGTCGGTGCAGCGGCGCGTCGACCTGATCGAGATCGAGGAGTTTGGCGATCTGTCCCGCCGCCCTTCCGCGCACATGGTGATGGACCAGATGCGATTCGGGAAGCCGCTGTCGGAGTTCGATCCCGACCGGAGGAAGAACCATCTGTTCGGCGAGTACCAGCCCCCGCTCAGCATGCTGGGAGCCATCGCCGGCTTCGGCATCGACGAATGGACCGCTGAGGGCGGAGTGGCGGCGGCCAGGCAGGACACGACGATCGCCGCCGGCGAGATCAAAGCAGGGACCGCCGCCGCGCAGCGGATCATCATCAACGGCCGCAGCAGCGGCGTCGACCGGATCCGCTTCACCCAATACGGCTTCGTCGCCAGGGACGTGGAGCCCGACTGGGGTTTGCAGCCCACGGGCTGGCGGATCCGCATCCACGGTGACGCGCCGTTCGACCTGAGCATGCCGTTCCCCGTGCCGCTCGATGACCTCGCATCGTTCGTGCCCGCGTACAACGCCAACGGGCCGGTCAACGCCATCCCCTATGTGTGCGCGGCGCGCCCCGGGATCCTCACGACCGAGGACCTGCCTCACATCCTTCCCCGTGGTCCCCGCCCCGCTGTTCATGAGTGACGGGAGCGACACGTCATGGTCGACGCGTACAACTCGATGCTCACCACAGGTCCAGGTGCCCAGAACACCGGCCCGCTGACCCGCAAGGTCCTCGAATACGAGCAAACCATGAAACGCCTGGTGCCAGACGTGAAGGCGCCAGCTGACTGGGCTCCGCTGGCCGAGTTCGTGGCAGTGGACGAATTCGCGAGAATCGGCACTTTCCTCGAAATGCAGAATTGGCAGCAGTACACCGAGATGCTGACCCAGTGGGCTTCGGCAACGGACTCGTTCCAGACCACGGTACGGCGGATCTCCGAGTCAGACGCTCTCGTCTATTTCGAGATCGAGGAGCGGCACTTCCGCGGCGGCAACGTCAACGTGGTCAACTCGATGACCGTCTTCGAATTCAACTCCGGCGGCAAGATCCGCCATCTGGACGTCTACTTGCAGCAGGCCCGGGAGTAGCCGCTCGGCTAGGGAGGGACAAGACGACCGGCTATCCTCCTCGTGTGAGCTCCGCAGACAGCGCGACCGTCAGCCCAGCGAGGTCCGGCCCCTACAGCGCCGCGCAGACCCGCACCATCGCCGCTGCGCTCGAGCTGTTCGCCCAGCATGGTGTCAGCGGGACGTCGCTGCAGATGATCGCCGACGCCCTCGGCGTCACCAAGGCTGCCGTCTACCATCAGTTCAAGACGAAGGAGGGCATCGTCCTGGCCGTCGCCGAGGCTGAGCTGGCGGGACTGGAGGCGGCGCTGGATGCCGCCGAAGCCGAGGAAAGCGGCCTGCGGGCGCGCGAAGTGCTGCTCACGCAGGTGATCGACCTCGCCGTCGCGCGCCGCCGCATGGTGAGCACCCTGCAGACCGATCCGGTGATCGTCCGGTTCCTGGCGGAGCACCAGCCGTTCCGGCAGCTGATGGACCGTCTGTTCACTGTCCTGGTTGGCAAGGACGCCGATGCCGGGGCCCGGGTACCGGCGGCGATGCTCTCGGCCGCCATCGGCGGTGCCGTCGTGCACCCGCTCGTCATGGACCTCGATGACGAGACACTCCGATACCATCTCCTGCACCTGGCACGACGTCTCTTCCAGCTCCCCGAGCCCGGGCCGGCGATCCCGGTTGCGCCCACGGAGCCCTCGCCGGGCCGACGGTCGCCCCGGTAAAGCAGTACGGTGACAGTGGCATCGCGCTCAGAGTGGCGTGCTGGTCGGCCCCCGCACCCCGCTGACCGGCCTGGACCAACGGCAAACCCCTCCCTGCCTATGCAGCCACCGGCCGGCGCGCGTTAGCATCACACAGCCCGCTTTGAGCCATCAGCTTCGCCTTGGCGATGTGCCCGGTAGTGTCTCGCACTTGTAGGGTTCCATAGGGTTCCTGACGGGCCCGCACGACCGACGTCGTGCGCACCCACCGGGATGAAAGGAGGCTGCGCCTCCTGAACCACGGTGACTGCCGACTGCCACGCGTTCGATCGTGGCTTCTGCCCGACGGTCGTGGACTCGACGTCCGACATGGAAAGACCTCCTTTAGGAATGGGATGCGGAGTGCCCTTTACGCTTCGTAAGACAGGACAGCCGCGCGGGTTGTGACCGAGGCCGTCCAGGAGTTCAGCCGCCATCGATTCAAGGCATACGACACCCGTCTCCGGGCCCGGCGGACAGGAGGCTTGTCATGAGAATCGTGGTAATCGGCGGCACCGGCCTGATCGGGTCAAGGTTCGTCACCAAGCTCCGACGATGTCTGGCTCGGGCCCGGTGCCGTTGAGGGCATCAAGAGCTGCCGCGCTATTCGAGATCTTTATTGCCTCTCGGAGTCGTGAGCTGCGGGCTGGTCGCGGCGAGTCTGGTATCGGAGCCGCATGACGCCTGAGTCGTAGGTCTTGGCGCTGATCAGTTGCAGTTCCGCCTTCTGGGTGAACAGCGGTTTGCCTGCGCCGATGGCGATGGGATGGACCTGCAGCACATATTCGTCGATGAGGCCGAGCCGGGTGAACCGTTGTGCGGTGCGGACGCCGCCGGGCACGCCGAGGTCACTGCCGGGCTGCCGCTTGAATTCGGTGACGGCGGCGGCGAGGTCATCGTCGTTGCGGGCGACGACCAGATCGGAGTTGTCCCAGGGCAGGTCGACGGGCTGGTTGGAGATGATGATGCGGTGCAAGCGGTTGACCGCGGCTGCGACGTCATGGGCCGCCGTTGATGCGGACGGGTCGGCGGCGACGCGTTCCCAGTACGGGATCATGCCCTGGGCGACGGGGTAGCCGAGGAAGCCGGCGTCGGATGCCTGCAAAAGAGTGGCGATGTCGTCGTTCAGGCTCTGGTCGGGGGTGTTGAGCATCCAGTCCAGCTCGTTGCTGGGGCCGGCGATGAAGCCGTCCAGCGTGATGGTCATGTACAGGACTACCTTCCGCATGGTGGTGAACCTTCCGTGTTGTGTGATCAGTGGTTGATGCCCATCGGCACGGTGGGCAGCTAGCCGGCCGGCAGAATGCATGATTTACATTGTGTCAAGTTGACAGTCTGAGCTAAGCTTTACATTGTGTCAAGTGACCAGTCATACGGGGATCCCGAGACGCGCGAGCGCCTGCTGCGGGCAGCGTGGGACCTGGCTCTCGAGCAAGGACCCAGCTTGCGCCTGGCCGATGTAGCGGCCCGGGCGGGGGTGTCGCGGCAGGCGGTGTACTTGCACTTCGGCGACCGCGCCAGGCTCTTGCTGGCACTGCTCGCCTGGGGGGATCAGGCGTTCAAGCTAGGTGACCTGCTAGCGCGGGTAACCGAGGCACGAACCGGCGTGGAAGCACTCGGGCGGATGGTCGAGGTGCATGCCGCCTACTCGCCGCGCATCGATGCCCTCGCTCGCACCCTTGAGGCGCACCAGTATCAGGACCCCGCAGTGGCAGCCGCGCTGCGTGACCGCCTTGATTTCCGGCGAGCCGCGCACCGCGCGGTCATCGCCCGCATAGCCACCGACGGTGACCTGGCCAGCGGGTGGACCGTCGACACCGCAGCCGATCTGTTCTTCGCTGTCACTCTGCCCAGTCCCTGGCGGGAGCTGACGGGAACATCCGGGTGGTCGGCCACGCAGTACGCCGAACGCATCTCGCAGCTCCTGCGCCGCGCGCTCATCGCCCACCTGTGAATAGCAGCTGGCGCCGTCGGCCAGCGGTAGCCGGTACCGGCGGAGTTGCGGGTCCGGCAGGTTGACGTCGGCGGTGCGCACCCGGTCGAGGTAGAGCGCGTCGATGATGTCGGCATCGTTGTAGGCGCACACGTCAAGGATGATCTCGCCGCCGCGCTCATAGGCGTTGACGTGGTGGAAGGCGAAGAACGGCTCGCCCTGGTAAGTCCCGCGCATGCGCCCAGTGCCAAGGTCCAGGACGCGGAAGCGGGTGCCAAGGCCCGGCCGCCAGCGGTAGTTGCGGATGAAGGGCAGGTGCTGTCGTCGGCCGGTAGGTCCGGGCCAGCCGGCAAGGTTGTCTGCTGTGACCGGATGATGAGGCGTTCATGTCTGCTGGGCCGGGGTCCATATGGGATCGGGGGTGCCGACGGCAAGACTGTCCTCATACAGCTTGACCTTGAAGGTGATCATCTCCAGGCAGGCGGTGAGTGCGGCGATCTGGGCGGTCACGCGCTCTTGGTGCCCGCGCAGGATGGTGAGCCGGTCTTGCTCGTTGCCTGCTCCCTGCCTGACCAGTTCGGCGTACTGGCGGATCGCTGCCAGTGGCATGCCGGAGGAGCGGAGCTTGACGCACAGATCCAGCCACTCCAGGTCCCACTCGCTATAGGCGCGGCGGCCGTCGGCCGTCCGGTGTACCGGGGCGGCGAGCAGGCCTTCGCGCTCGTAGAAGCGCAGCGCGTGCACGCTGAGCCCGGTGCGCTCGGCGGCCTGCCCGATGCTCAGGCACGGCTGCTCCGGAGATGATGGCGTTTCCGGCATGACGCCCAGGATACGCAGTTGACCTAGAGTCCGCTCTAGGATCTAGCGTCCGTTGCATGCCTATGCACTACCGCGCCCTCGGCGGCACCGGCATCCAGGTGAGCGCCTACTGCCTGGGGACCATGATGTTCGGCGCCGACGGCAACCCCGACCATGACGATTGCATCCGGATTATCCACGCCGCCCTCGACCAGGGGATCAACTTCGTCGACACCGCCGACATGTACGGCGAGCCGGGCGGCGAGACCGAGGAGATCGTCGGCAAGGCGCTGAAGGGCCGCCGCGACGAGGTCGTGCTGGCCACCAAGGTGCACTTTCAGATGGGTGAGGGCCGCAACCGCAGCGGCAACTCACGGCGCTGGATCCTGGCGGAGGCCGAGGAGAGCCTGCGGCGACTGCGAACCGATTGGATTGACCTATACCAGATCCACCGCCCCGACCCCGCGACCGACATCGAGGAAACCCTCTCCGCGCTCACCGATCTGGTGCACGCCGGGAAGATCCGGGCCTTCGGCTGCTCGACCTTCCCGGCCGAGGAGATCGTCGGCGCCTACCACGTCGCCGACCGGCGCGGCCTGCTGCGTTTCCGGACCGAGCAGCCGCCATATTCGCTGCTGGCCCGCGGGATCGAGGCCTCCGTACTGCCGACCTGCCAGCGCCTTGGCATGGGAGTGCTTACCTGGTCCCCGCTCGCCTGGGGTTTCCTGTCCGGCAGGTACCGCAGGGGCCAGGATGTCGACCTGTCCGCCGGCCGCCCCACGCTCGCCCGGCACCGCTTCGATCCGGCCCTTCCCGGGAACGCCGCCAAGTTCGAGGCCGCCGGGCAGCTCGCGGAGCTAGCGGCGGGTATCGGCTGCTCGCTCCCGCAGCTTGCGGTCGCCTTCACGGTCGCGCACCCGACAGTCACCTCGGTCATCATCGGGCCGCGGACCATGAAGCAGCTGGAAGACCTGATGAACGGCGCCTCGCTGGCCCTTGATGACAAGATCCTCGACCGCATCGATGAGATCGTGCCGCCCGGCATCAACCTGTACAACCCAGACGATGTCTGGAGCCCGCCCGCGCTGGCCGACGCCGCGCGCCGCCGCCGCCCGCTCGCCGAGCGCGCCGCAGCCCTAGGCGAAACGCGCTGATGCTTGTCGCGGCGACTCCAAAGTGATCATCTTGTGCTCGTTACCGGCCCAGGCTGAACGCGTAGACCTTGTTGTTGTTGGTCACCGGGGCGCTTCCGAGGCATGCCGTACCGCAGTATCCGGAGCCCCAGTAGACGCTGCCGCCGGCAATCGAGGCGCCGCCGGTGACCGAGCCGCCGCTGGCGAAGCTCCACAAGATCGTCCCGGTCACGGCGTCCAGGGCGTACATGTCGGTGCCGGCGCTGGCCAGCGATCCGGCGTAGATGACGCCGTTGGCGGCGGTCACGTACGAGGTGTCGAAGTCGCCGTGCGGGTCGGGGGTCTGCCACAAGATCTTGCCGGTGGCGGGATCCAGGGCGGCCCAGGAGCCGCCGGTGACGACCTGCCCGGCGTAGGGTCCGGAGCCGCCTAGGGTGTAGGGGATCCTGGCGGTGTCGCCCTCGGCCGCGTAGATGCGCCGCCCGTCGGTGGCCGTGCCGTACTCGATGCCGCCGTTGCCGCCGTTGCCCGCCGGGCCGACGACGGTCTGCCAGGCGACCTTGCCGGTAGCGGGGTCGACCGCCCAGTACACCCCGCTCTTCTGGCCGATGCCGAGCAACTGCCGGGTGCGGCCGGTGACCGGGTCCCGGGTGGTGAACAGGTTCGGCCCGGCGCCGAAGTCGAAGTCCGGCCCAGATGGCTGGGGGACCGTCCACAAGTCGCCGTCCAGCGTGTGGTCGGCCCAGGCCACCGCGCCGTCACTGAGCCGCAGGGCCAGGATCGAGTCCAGGTAGTCACCGGCGGCGGGTTGAGTACACCCGGTCTGCCCCGGCGTGGTGCAGACCCCGGCGGGCACGGTGTAGTTGTTCCCGGTGCCCACGTACAGCAGGCCTCGGGCCGGGTCGATGACCGGGCTGGAGGACCACACCGCGTTGCCACTGTAGTAGCCGGGCTTGTTGGAGTCGCTGTTGCCGTTGTTCGACGGCACGGTGTAGGTCTTCCACAGCAGCGTGCCCGTAGCCGCGTCCAGCGCGATGACCGCCCCGCGGAACGTGCCGGGTCCGCCCGCCTCCCCCTTGGAGGAGATGCCCAGGTACGCGACGCCGCGGTAGACCACCGGGGAGCTGGTGATCACCGCGGCCGGATCGGTGTCCACCTGGGTCGACCAGACCAGCGTGCCGGTGTTACGGTCGACGGCGAACACGCGGGCGCCGACCGCACTGGAGTTGAGGATCCAGCCGTCGCCCAGGATCAGCTCGCGGCCGTAGACGGCCGGGCTGGTGCGGGACACATCTCCGGATACACCGGTGTAGCCGGAGATGTCGCGTGACCACAGCACCCGTCCGCTGGCGGCGGCCACCGCCCACAGCTTGCCTCCGTAGTCGGGAACGTACACGACGCCGCCGGACACGGTGGGGGTGGCCGACACGGCCCCGGCCGTGGTCAGCGTCCATCGCGGCGCCAGCCGGCTCGCATTTGCCGGGGAGATCACGTGCTCGGCCACCTGGAAATGAGTGTCATAGATGTTCTGCCCGGCCATCGGCCACTGCCCGGGCACTGCCCCGCCAGACTGGGCCATGGCCCCGGTCACGCAGGCCGCGAGCATCCCGGCCACGGCCGCCGTTAGGGCAGCGATCCGGCTGAGGCCCACCGTCTGGATTCCTCGTCTTGTCATCCCGATTCCCTGTCGTTAGCTGGTAGCGCTACGCTGTCCGCCAGCAAGGTGAGAGGTCGTCACCGGATTCCAGTGATTCGCGCGGTCAGCTCTCCTCGATGGCCCAGGCGACGCGCTCACGGGTGAGCGCCAACGTGGTCAGCGGCGCGGTGACGGTCGGCTACTACCGGATCGGCATCCTCAAGAGCGGCGGTAGACGGCCGAGAAGATCACTCAGGGATGATCCCAGCCCGCCAGCCTGTCCAGGCCAGATCCAGTAATCGAGCCCCACAGGTCGCGATGATCTACCTGGAGCTGACAGCACGGGGCCGCTGGCGGCGGTCAGGCCGGCTTGTGGGCGACACCGCCGAACACGAACCACCGGTCAGCCTGTTCCTCGCCCCGGTCGTCCGGCCGCCAGTCCCTGATGTCCACTAGGCCTGGCTCGACCGGCTCCAGGCCGTCGAAGAACGCGCGGACCTCCTCCCTGCTCCGTATCCGCCCGAAGTTGCCCCTGGTATTGGCGAGGGAGACCTCCGTCATCTGCTGCCGGACCCTGGCCTCGTCGGACACGACGTGCGAGACAACTAGATAGCTCCCGGGAGCAAGCCGGTCCATCATGCCGCGGACCATGCCTCTCGGATCGCTCTCGTCCGGGACGAAGTGAAGGAACATGAAGTACAGCACTGCGGCCGGCTTGCCGAAGTCGATAAGCCGCCTGGTGTCCGGGGAGTCCAAGATGCGCTCGACGTCGCGGGCGTCGGACAGGATGAAGGCCGTGTTCTGGTTCTCCGCGAGCGCGTTGACCTTCTGGTGCCGCACCACGATCGGGTCGCGGTCGATATAGACGACCCGAGAATCCGGGGCGAGGCGCTGGGCGATCTGGTGCGAGGTACTTCTCAGGAACGTCTGCGAGTCGTCGGGCGAAAGCGCGCTGGCCTGAAGCGCGCCCCAGATCTCGTCATAGGCCCGGAGTTCCGCCGTTTCCTCGAGGAACAGTGCGCCGGTCGCGTTCTCCACGTTCACCAAGCCGAGGTCGTCGGGGTCGGGGAAGGTCATCATTGTGAACGGCCCCACCATGGCCGGGTGCACGCCCGCGTCGAACGACAGCACTTGGACGGTGACGTTCGCCCGGTCCCGCGGGAGCATCAGGTACTCAAGCTGCCTGAGCATCACGTCGTACCCGCCGACCGGCCGTCGCAGCGCTGCCTCGCTGAGCACCACGCTGAACCGCGGCGGCGGCGGGTCCGCCCGGGTCAGGATCTCCTGGCGCTCCCGGCCCGCCATGACGACATAGTTTTGCCACGAACGGTAACGGAATTCACCGGGCCATAACATTGAACGATGACCCGCGGTCCGGCCAAGTCACGCGCATCGGTCGCCTCGCGGCCCGGGCCGGTGCCCGATGACACCGACCGGGTGATCCACCAGTGGGCGAAGGTCCGCCCCGACCTCGATGTCTCGTCCGTCGGGATCATCAGCCGGCTGAACCGGCTGGTGGCGATCATCGCCGAGGAGCAAGAAGCGATCTTCGCCGAGCACGGCATCAGCAACCCGACCTTCACCATGCTGGTCACGCTGGTCCGCATCAACCAGCCTGGAGGGGTGTCCCAGCGGAGACTGGCCAGCGAGATGGGACTGACGCCCGGGACCGTGAGCGCTCGGGTCGACCGACTGGTCGCCGACGGCCTGGTCGCCCGGTCTCCGGATCCCGCCGACAAGCGCGGCTCCCTGGTGACGCTAACTGACCGCGGCCGGGACCTATTCGAGGCGGTCGTACCCGCCCACCTGGCCAACCAGGTCCGCCTGCTCGGCTCGCTCACTCCCGACGAGCAAGGCACGCTGACCGGGCTGCTGCGCAAGCTGCTGGTGGCCTTCGAGGGCAGCGCCGAACTGGAGAGCCTGCCGGTTCGCCTGGGCCTGACGCTGGCACCGGTGCACGTGACGCTGGCCATGCAGCGCGCCGTCGGCTTGCCCGAGCGTCCCGGCCTGCTGGTGCGCTCCGCAGAGGAGAAGTCGCCCGCCGCCGCCGCGGGCCTGGCCGAGGGAGACATCCTCACCGAGGCGGGCGGAACCCCGCTCCGGTCCGTCTCGGCCCTGTACTCGGCCATCTCCGACGCGCTTCCGGCCGGCCCGCTCGAACTGCGAGTCCGCAGAGGGCTGAAGGACCGCACCGTGTCCGTACCGCTCGGCGCTCCGGGCCCAACGGACGCCGCCGACGGGCCCACGGCTCGCGTCGGCGAGCATCGCGTGTGAGGCTCAATTCGCCAGATAGCAGGTTAGGTGTTTTCTGATAGTTTGGACTCAACCTATGATGGCGATGTACATGACCAAGGAGGGCAGCCGTGCGAGTAGGCATCATCGGCGCGGGTCACATCGGCGGCAACATCGCCCGCTTCCTGGCCGGCGCCGGTCACGATGTGACCGTCGCGTTCTCGCGCCAGCCGGGCTCGCTCGAGAAGCTGGCCGCCGAGATCGGCCCACGTGCCTCGGCCGCCAGCCCCGCCGCCGCGGTCTCGGCCAGCGAGGTCGTCGTCATCTCGGTCCCGTGGCCCGTCATCGACGAGGCGCTGTCGGCGGCCGGACCGCTGGCGGGGAAGGTGGTCATCGACACCACCAACCAGTTCGGCGCTGGCGCCGAACGCATTCCCGCCGGCCAGACCGCTGCCCAGTTCAATCGGGCCCGGATGCCCGGCAGCGGCTACGCCAAGTCGTTCAACACCCTCACGGCCGCCTTCCAGCGCCAGGCCGCGACCCGCACCGGCGACAGCCGGGTGGTGCAGTGGCTCTGCGGCGACGACGCGCAGGCCAAGGCGGTCGCGGCCACTCTGATCACCGACGCCGGCTTCGTGCCAGTCGACCTCGGGAGCACCGCCGATGCCGCGGTCATGGAGGCGCCCCGCCGCCCGGGCGCGGTCTACGGCGAGGAGTACCGCCAGCGCGACGCCCAGGCTGTGGTGGAAGCCGTCCGGCGGGGTCGGCCGCTGCCCACGACTCCGAGCTACCCGCCGGCGTGAACTCCGAGCTACCTGGCCGATGTCACTACGCAGCGTGAGGCCACCGAGACCTACCAAGCAGCGGTGGCGCCGGGCAGGTGCCCAGCGCCTCGCGTCTTACATCGCGCCCAGCCCGAGCAGCAGGCCGGCCGCCGCGACGGCCGGGGAACTGGTCACGAACAGCGGGACACCAGCCGCGGGCGCGGTGATGGTCTGCAGGACCCGTGCCCCGTCGATGCTGCTGACGGTCCCGAGCAGCTGACCCTCGGCGACCGCTTCGCCCGGCCCGACGGCCGGCTCCCACCAGCCCTCATCCTCACAGCGCAGCCACAGGAAGCGGCGAAGATGAGCCGGCGACCGGTCCGGGCCGGTGTCCGCGGCCTGGTCGCCGGCCATGCCGAGCGCCGCGAGGACACGGTCGAGCCCGCGGACGTGCGCGTCGACGGCGGCCCGTTCGACGAGGCCGCAGCCGCCTGCCTCGGCGATGATCGCGGGAATGCCGACGGCGGCCGCGGCCGCGCTGGTGGTGCCGCCGACCGCGCGGTCGGGACCCGGTTCCTGGCGGATGACGTAGCCGAGCCCGTACGCGGTGGCCAGCTCGCGGGCCCTGGCCTCGGCCGGGCCCGCGTCGTAGAGCGCGAACGGCTCAAGCGCCTCGACCATGTCGCCGGCGTGCACGTCGACCAGCGCATCGGAACCCGAGATGAGCTGCGTGAATGTCGCGTGCGCCAGCCGGTCGGCGAGAGTCCCCGCCGGGTCGCCGGGAAAGCATCGGTTGAGGTTCTTGCCGTCGTCGGGAACCACGAACGGCCTGCGGGCGCGAAACGCCGGCAGGTTCAGCACCGGCACCGCGACAACGCTGCCGCGCAGTTCCCGTTCCTCCAGCCCGCGAGTCCACTGGCGCAGGGCCGCCATCGGCGCATACTCGCAGCCGTGCACCCCGGCCAGGACGGTGAGCCGCGGGCCGTCGCCGGCGCCGGTCAGCTCGACGACGGGTACCTCGAGGCCGGCCAGCGTGAGCGTGCGGCGGAGCGCTGTCGTGGGCATGCGTCTGTCCTCCTAGGCTAGGGCCGCACCGCGGGTTCGGCGGTACGCGCGATCAGGTGCTCCGCGGCCGCGGCCACCCGGAGCAGGGCCATGTCGGCGCCGCGGCGGCCGGCCAGCTGAAGGCCGGCCGGGAGGCCGGCGGATGGCACCGGCAGCGACACGGCCGGGTGGCCCGTGAGGTTATACGGGCCGGTGAAACGGCCCTCCGCGCTGTCGTCACCGACCCCGAACGGCGGGTCCTGTTCCGGAGCCTGGTAGCCGACGGTGGGGCCGGCCAGGACATCGACGCCCGTGAGGCTGGCCTCGACCGCGGCGGTGAGCTCCGCGCGCCGCTCGAGCGCCTGGGCGTAGCGGTCGCCGCTGACCGACGCGCCGAACCTGAGCAGCGCCTTCGTGCCCTCGGCGTAGCGGCTCTGGTCCCGGTGGCTGTGGACCAGGTACGCCTCCCTGGCTACGATGACGGCAAGCGCATCCTCCCATCCGAGCAGCTCGCCGAGCCACGGCGAGGTCAGCTCCCTCACCTGCCATCCGGCCGCGTCCAGTACGGCCAGCGCGGAGCAGACGGCGTCATGGACCGCCGCCGTGACCGACGGGTCGGCCAGCTGGGCGGCGAGAACGCCTACGGTGAACGCCGCGGGCCCGGTCTGCGCGGGCATGGTCTGCGCGGGCATGGTCTGCGCGGGCCCGGTCTCAGCGGGCCCGCCGCCGGCCCGCTCCGCGAGGACGGCCAGCAGGTCCGCGGCACCGGCCACGGTGGCGGTGAGCGTGCCCGCGTGGTCGCAGCTGGGCGAGAGAGGGAAAATCCCCTCCAGCGGAAGGAGCCCGTAGCTCGGCTTGAGCCCGACGACCCCGCAGTAGGCGGCCGGGATCCGCACCGAGCCGCCGGTGTCGGTGCCGAGAGCCAGATCGCACACGCCTGCCGCGACGAGCGCCGCCGACCCGCCGGATGATCCGCCCGAGGTGCGGGACGGGTCGCGGGGGTTGCGCGTGTCACCGACCTCGGGATGCGCGAAACCCGCCGCGTACTCCGACCTACTGGACCATGGACATCCCCGACCCGGATGAGCTCGCCACCTTTGCCGTCGACCCGAACTCGGGCGCCAGGTCCTTCTTCACCGCCTACGACAACGCCACCGTGGTCAAGAACACGCACGACGCGGAGCAGACCCTGGCCACGTCGGCCAGGCAGTCGCTCTACAACGAGATCCAGGCGCAGTCGGCGAGCGACGCGTTCATGGCCTTCCTCTACTACTCGCCGTACGCCTACGCCACCACGTCCAGCGTGCACGGCTTCTTCGTCACGCCGCTCGGCAACTACCACCTGGAGAACGTCTGGCTCAGCAAGTAGCAAGCAAGTCACCCCGGCGCGGGAGAGGGTGCGGGTAAGTGGGACGGATGGGGTTCGTGGCCCAGCGGCTGCTGCAGCTGGTGCCGGTGGCCATCGGCGTGACGTTCATCGTCTTCCTCATGGTCCACCTGATCCCCGGCGACCCGGCGGCGAGCATCCTCGGCATCCACGCCACGCCGCGGGCGGTGGCCATCTTGCACCAGCAGTGGGGCCTGAACCGGCCGCTGCCCAGCCAGTACTGGTTTTTCCTTGACCGGCTCGCGCACGGCAACCTCGGCCAGAGCCTGTACTACGGCGCCTCTACCTCCAGCCTGATCCTGAGCCACCTGCCGCCCACCTTGTGGCTGATCATCTACGCGGCCGTGCTCGCGGTGCTGATCAGCGTGCCGCTCGCGATGGCCGCGGCCAGCCGCCAGGACGGGCTCCGTGACCACGTGGTCCGGGCCATCCCCCTGGTCGGCCTGGGGATGCCCCAGTTCTGGCTGGGGTTCCTGCTGATCTACGCGTTCGCCATCTCGATCAGGCTGTTCCCGGTCAGCGGGTACGGCTCAGGCTTCACCGGTCACCTGCGCTCGATGTTCCTGCCGAGCCTGACCGTCGCGATCGCGCTCGCGCCGGTGGTCATCCGCAGCCTGCGGGCCAGCATGCTCAACGTCCTTACCGCCGACTACATCACCACGGCCAGGTCCAAGGGAGTTCCCGCGCGGCGGCTGTTCCTCCGGCACGTGCTGCGCAACGCCGTCATCCCCGCGGTGACGGTGCTCGCCATCAACATCGGCTTCCTGATCGGCACCACCGTGATCATCGAGGACGTGTTCGCGATCCCCGGGGTCGGCCAGCTGATGATCAATTCGATCTTCCAGCGGGACTTCCCGGTCGTGCAGGGCGTCACGCTCGTCTTCGCCGTGATGGTGATCCTCATCAACCTGCTCGCGGACCTGGCCTACGCGGCGCTGGACCCAAGAGTCAGGTTCGGCCGGTGAGCGCGCTCCCCCTTCAGTCCGGCCCGGGGCCGGCCAGCGGCGCGCCGGAGCTCATCGGACGCGCGCAACGCCGCCAGGGCCGCCGGTGGTACCGGCAACCCGCGCTGGTGGCCGGCATGACGATCCTCGGCGTCATCGTCATCATGGCCCTGGCCGCGCCGCTGCTCACCTCGTACAGTCCCACGGCCCAGGACCTCAATGCGTCGCTGCTCGGGCCGGGCGCGCACCATCTGCTCGGCACCGACCAGCTCGGGCGCGACACCTTCACCCGGCTGCTCTACGGTCTGCGGCTGGACCTGCGGATCGCGTTCATCGCGGTGCTCCTCCCGTTCTGCCTCGGCACCGTCCTCGGCTCCCTGGCCGGCTATTTCGGCGGCTGGGTCGATGCGGTCATCATGCGGCTCGTCGACATCGTGGTCGCGTTCCCGTTCTACGTGCTGGTCATCGCCCTGGTCTTCGTACTCGGCCCGGGCCAGCGCAGCATCTATATCGCGATCACGGCCGTGGGCTGGGTCGCCTACGCGCGGATCATCCGCGGCGAGATCCTGGTGGCCAAACGGCAGGACTACGTGGTCGCCGCCCGGTCGGGTGGCCTGTCCAGCGTGCGCATCATGGGCCGTCACCTGCTGCCCAACGTGATCACCCAGGGGTTCATCTACGCCATGTCCGACATCATCCAGGACATCCTGGCGATCGTGACGCTCGGCTACCTCGGCCTTGGCATCCCGCCACCTACGGCGGATCTCGGGTCCATGATCAATGACGGCCAGAACTTCCTGTCCACCCACTGGCAGCTGACCACCATCCCCGGCCTGGTCGTCGTCGTCGTGGGACTGGGGTTGTCGCTGGTCGGCGACGGCCTCGCGGACCTGCTCCGGCCGGGCCAGTGATGGGCCCGGTGACGGGCCCGGTGATGAGCGAGGCGGTCCTTGAGGTCCGCGACCTGCACGTGCGGATCGCGAGCCGGCGCGGCATCGTCCGCGCTGTCGACGGGGTGTCCTTCGAAGTGCCCAGGGGCGGGGCGCTCGGCCTCGTCGGCGAGTCCGGCTCCGGCAAGAGCATGACGCTGCGCGCGATCCTCGGCGTGCTACCGCCCGAGGCGCGAGTCACGTCAGGGCAGATCCTGCTGGATGGCGTGGACCTGGTGCAGCTGCGCAGCTCAGACCTCAACCGCCTCCGCGGGCCGAAGATATCAATGATCTTCCAGGAGCCGATGAGTGCGCTCAACCCGGTGATGCGCATCGGCCGGCAGATCGCCGAAGGACCGCAGGTGCACCTCGGCTACAGCCGGGCCCGGGCGACCGAGCGAGCGCTCGAGCTGATGCGCCGGGTGGGCATCCCCGACCCGGAGCGGCGGTTTCGCGCCTACCCGCACGAGTTCTCCGGCGGCATGCGGCAGCGGGCGATGATCGCGATCGCGCTGTCCTGCGACCCGGAAATCATCCTGTGCGACGAGCCGACTACCGCGCTGGACGTCACCATCCAGGACCAGATCCTGCGCCTGCTGACGCGGCTGTGCCGCGAGTCCGGCGTCAGCCTGGTGTTCGTCACGCACGACCTGCCCGTGGTCGCCCAGGTCTGCCAGGACATCGCCGTCATGTACGGCGGGCAGCTCGTGGAGCGCGGGGAGGTCCGTGCGGTCCTGCTCGATCCGCGCCACCCGTACACGCTCGGGCTGGTCCGCTCGGCACCGGACTTCGAATACGTCCGGGAGTCGCTGGTGCCGATTCCAGGCTCGCCACCGAGCCTGGTCAGCCCGCCGTCCGGCTGCCGGTTCCACCCGCGGTGCGATTTCGCTGAGGACGACTGCCACGTGAGCCAGACACCGCTGCGGCTGCTGCCCGGCGGCCGGGCCACCGCCTGCCTGCATTACGAACGATGCCTGGACGCCGTCGCGGCCGATCGGGCCCGGCCATGACCGCCGTCCCGGCCGGCCCGGCGGCACCAGGGCCCGCCACACCAGGGCCCGCCACACCAGGGCCCGCCACACCAGGGCCCGCCACACCAGGGCACGGAGCGCTCGTCGCGGACGAGCCGTTGCTGTCGGCCCGCGGAGTCTCGGTGTCGTTCCCGGTCGGCTCGCAGCTCACGGCCCGTATCCGGCACGAGGAACGGCTGCTCCGCGCGGTCGACGGCGTCGACCTGGAGATCCGGCACGGCGAGGCCCTCGCCCTCGTCGGCGAGTCCGGGTCCGGTAAGTCCACGCTCGCCCAGGCGCTGGCCGGACTGCTCCGCGTCGAGCGCGGTGAGATCCGCTTCGACGGCAGGCTGCTTCCGGCTAGCCGCTCGCGCGCGGACCGGCGCCGCATCCAGATGGTCTTCCAGGACCCGTACTCCTCGCTGAACCCGCGGCTGACCGTGGGCGGGATGCTGCGCGAGCTGCTGCGGGTGCATCATGTGGTGCCCAGGAGCCAGGTGGGGGCTTTCAGCGCGGAGCTGCTCACACTGGTCGGGCTCGGCGAGGCGGACCTGTCCGCCTACCCGCGCCAGTTCTCCGGCGGCCAGCGGCAACGGGTGGCGATAGCGCGGGCGCTCGCGCTACGGCCCGATGTCCTGGTCGCCGACGAGCCGGTATCGGCACTCGACGTCAGCGTGCAGGCCACCATCCTCAACCTGCTGCGGGACCTGCGCGACGACCTCGGGCTCACGTTGCTGCTGATCTCGCACAACCTGGCCGTGGTGCGGCACCTTTGTGACCGGGTCGCGGTCATGTACCTCGGCCGCATCGTCGAGGTCGCACGCACCGAGCAGATTTTCAGCGCGCCCCGGCATCCCTATACCCGGGGCCTGCTCGCCGCGATCCCCAGGCTGACGGAAAACGCCGCGGATGACAGGACGCCCGCCATTGCCGGTGACCCGCCGAGCCCGCTGCGGATCCCGACGGGGTGCCGGTTCCGCACCCGCTGCCCGATGGCGCAGCCGCGGTGCCAGGAAGAGGACCCCGCCCTCGCCGTCTCCCCCGAGGATCCCGGGCACCTCGCCGCCTGCCACTTTGCCTTCGCGCCTGCCGTGGCGATGAACGACGTCGAGCGTGGGGAACTGCCATAACACCGGTAATGATCGCCAGTGAGCGGGGCGAGATCGGCCTTCCCGCGGGAATGGCCTTGCTTCGCGGCGGAGGCAGGGGACGGTGAGGAGTTGTCCGAGGACACGGGTAGGACACCGGGAGAGGTGTCTCCGGACGACCCGGCAGCCGGGGAAACGCCGGGCGTGCCGCCCGCCACAGTGCCCCCCACAGTGCCCCCCACAGTGCCCCCCACCGGGCCCGCCCGGCCCCGGGGGTCTCGCCTAGTCGACATCGCCGAAGCAGTCGGCGTTCACGTGTCCACCGTGTCCCGGGTGCTCAACGGTGACCCGGCGCAGTCGATCCGGCCCGAGGTCTACCGACGGATTCTCAGCACGGCACGCCAGCAGGGCTACCGGCCTAACGCGCTGGCCCGGGCGCTGAAGCGGCGCCATACCGGGGCCATCGCGTTCGTCATCCCGCTGCTGCGCAACCCGATCTGGGTGCGGCTGCAGCGGGGCGCGCTGCAGCGGGCCAGCGATCGCGGCTACGTGGTCATGGTCATGGAGGAGCCCGGCGACGTCACGAAGCCCCCCGACGCCTACCGTTACCTGGTTGAAGAGAGCCGCGCGGACGGCCTGCTGCTGGCCACCGCGCTACGGAACCCTGGGCATGCCCAAGGGGTACCCGGGGTCCCGCATGTATACGTGAATCGCCGGGGCCCGGATCGTGGCCATGACGTGGTCATGGACGAACCCGGCGCGGTGCGGCTATTCATCGACCACGTGGCCGGGTTCGGTCATCGCAGTGTGGCGCTCATCGACGGGCCGCCCGAGGTGGACACCGTCCACCGCCGGGTGAGCGCGGCGCGGCGGGTATGCGCCGCTCGGGGAATCCGGCTGACGGTACGGCACGCCGCGGCCACCGAGGACGGCGGCTGGGAAGCCACGACGCGGATGCTGCGCCGGGGCGCGCTGCCTACCGCGTGCGGCGTCGGCAGCCTCAACCAGCTGTTCGGGGTCATGGCGGCGCTCCGCGACGCCGGCGTGGGGGTACCCGCCGAGATGTCGGTGGTGAGCTTCGACGAGGACGAGTGCCTTGCGTTCCTCGAGGTCCCGGTCACCAGCGTGACCATGCCGCTGGCGGAACTCGGCGGCGCGGCCGTCGACGAGCTGATCGCCCGCATCGAGCGAAGACAAGCCGGGGACGTGATGATCCGCGAGCCGATGAGGCTGCTGCCGCGCCGCTCGGTGGCGCTCCGCAGGCGGTAGTGATGTAGATTTCGGTGGATTCGGGCAGCATGAAGCGGTTTCGGCCGGTATAACCAGCGGAGGGGGACGCGGATGTGTCCGGTGGGCTCGAACCGACGAACCCTGAACGAGGAGGAAGGAGGAACTGGGCGTGAGATCTGTCCTCCCCCGGTTCTCAGGAAACGCGTTCGTCATGAGTGGCGTCGCGGTGCTCGGCTTGAGCGTGCTGGCCGCCTGCACCAACACGAGCAACCCGAGCAGCAGCCCCACCTCGTCGGGCACTTCCCGGGGCACGATCACCATCGGGGCGTCGCTGTCCCTGACCGGAGACTTCTCGGCTGACGGCCAGGCGTTCCAGCGGGGGTACCAGCTGTGGGCCAAGGACGTGAATGCCCACGGCGGCATCGGCGGCCGGCCAGTCAAGCTGATCATCAAAAATGACACGAGCTCGCCGAACCAGGTGGTCACCAACTACCAGACGCTGTTCGGTCAGGACCACGTGGACCTGGCCTTCGGCCCGTTCTCCTCGCTGCTCACCAGCCCGGCGTCGTCGGTGGCCGCGCGGTATGGCATGGCGCTGGTGGAAGGGGCCGGCGGCGCGCCGTCGGTCTTCGATATCCCGTCCAACCAGGCGAACCACAACGTGTTCGACGTGAGCCTGCCGATCGCGGACGTGCTGGTCCCGTTCGTGAACTGGATCGCCTCGCTGCCAGCGAGCGAGCGGCCGAAGACCGCGGCCTACCCGATGGCCCAGGACCCGTTCGCCGACCCGCCGGTGCAGCTCGCCCAGACGCTGCTGACGAAGCTCGGCGTCCGGACGGTGTACTCCAAGGTCTTCCCCGAGGAGGTCGCATCCTACAAGGGCGTGGCCGACGAGGTGGCCGCGAGCGGCGCCCAGCTCGTCGTGCTAGGGTCCACCGACGTGCCGACCGTCGGCGCCTTCATGGGGGCTTTCAAGCAGCAGCACTACACGCCCAAGGTGTTCATCGCGGCGTCCGGGCCGGACCAGGGCAGCGCGTTCACCGATGCGGTCGGCTCGGGCAACGCCGACGGCATGATGGTGCCCAACGGCTGGTACCCCGGCTATGCCAACCCGACGAGCCGGCAGATGGTCAGGGAGTATGTCGCCCAGTATGGCGGCACCGCGTCCGGCGTCAACGCCGACGTGGCCGAGGCCTACTCGGTGGGCCAGGTCATGGCGCAGGCGGTCGCCGCCACCGGCGGCACCGATAACGCCAAGATCATCAGCTACCTGCACAGCGGGTTCACGCTGAAAAGCGTGCAGGGGCCGGTGAAGTTCGACGCGCTGGGGGAGAACGGGGCCGCGGCGGCCTTCATCTTCCAGTGGCAGAAGGGCTCCCTTACCCAGGTCCTGCCGACCGCCACCGCCGGCTCCGTGTCGATTCTCGCCACGAAGCCGCCCTGGACCGGCTGAGCCCTTCGATGCCGTCGGTCCAGGTCAGGTTCCATTTCCGTCCCGGGCACTAGATCATGATTTGCCGGACATTCCATACCAGGTGCCACTAAAGTGGCGTGACCCCATATTTGTGCAGCCGGAGGCCGTTTGGCCTACGGGGTCTGTTGAGCCGGCAGTAGAGCAGTTTGAATAAGGCGCGTAACCAGCGAGGA
>WNGP01001292.1_pt1 | contig 20491 bp, 16 predicted proteins | sample 5407671 | NCBI WGS metagenome assembly WNGP01 (sample SAMN13153381, study PRJNA577476) | soil metagenome | isolation source: 40 cm soil or saprolite under Garry oak tree replicate 2 | place: USA:California | collected 2016-06-15 | reverse complement strand
GCCGCAAGGAACACAGCCACTGGCTGGAGCTTTCGAAATCAATCGCCTCGCCTGGGTCGCGACTATTTTGGCGAACGCGAGTCGGCGTGTGTTTTCACTTCGCGCCTTTGTTTTTCAACCACGCGGCGCAACTCGCGCTCCATCGTTTTGAAAGCGTCATGGATGACTTTTTTAAGCGGCTGGTGCGTGCCGTTGTCCATCTGTCTCTCGTCCGCGACGAGTTCGTGACCGCGCGCGACGGTCACATCGATGCGGCAGCGGTATGGATTTCCTTTTTGATGCGTGTGATTCGTTTGCTCGATGGCCACATCGCAGCGGTTGATGTGGTCGCAAAATTTTTCGAGTCGCGCCGCATAATTCAAAACGAGATTATCGATCTGGTCCGACTTTTCCAGACCCCGGTACGAGATCTTAACGGGCAATTGCATACTTAATTGGACATTACCGCGCCATTCCTGTTGAGAGAAGCAAAAATGCGCGCTGAATGAGTTAGAAATGTTATAACGTTACAATGGACTTCCTTGTAACCCTTGTAACCGTTTAACGTTTTTAACATTTCTGGATTCAAATCTCCTGCAACGAGCGAAAATGCGCCGATAATTTCGCCGGTTCCGTTTTGACGAGATCGGATTTTACATGCTCGACAATCCGGTTACGCACAGCCGGCGGCAAAAGATCGACAATGGCGGAGTGAATTTCCGCAGGCGCCGCAAACGACCAGCCTTCCTTTCCATTGAGGGAAACAATTTTCACAATTTGATCGGCGAGTTCCTTTTGGATGCGCCGGTCGGTTTCTGCTTCGAGCTGAGTCCGCTCCGCAATGGAAGCCGCTCCACGGTGAGCGCCAGCGCCGTTCGTTACGGGAAATCGTCCGGCCAAATCGCTCACCTTATCCACGAGTCTCCCGTGCGCATCGGTGATGTTAAAAGCCTGCACGAGCTGCAGACTCGGCCCGCGCGTGGGCGTCTCATTGACTCGATATGCCTTCAAACTGCCTCGATCAGTGACGATAATAAGAGAACTTGGTATCATGGCCAATCACTGACCAAACAACATTGGTCCCGCACCACACGGCGCGTCTGATGTCTCTATAATAAAATTCGTTTGCCGTTGCAACATCGCGCTTGCTCAAATTTCCCGACTCACGCGGCGTGCCGCCCTAGGTGCCGCGAGCTCGTTCTTCTTCCGCGCTGATTGGCGGGAATTCGACATGACGTTTCTTCCAGGATTCCTCGCGGGCTTGAGCCTGCGCGCCGCTTACCAGCTGAAGCAAACAAAGCGCACGGCCGCCAAGATGGACATCGTCGCCCGAGGCAAATTTTTTCGGCTCTGCCAGGAAACCGTTCGGACCCATCGTGTCGAGAATCAGTTGCCACTCGATCTGTTCCTGTCCCGGAAGGACAAATGGGATCGGTTCGTAGTGGGCGTTAATCAGTAGCAAGAATGTGTCGTCACGGATTGGTTCCCCTTCAAAACTGAGGACGTCGATCGCATCGCCGCTCAGCAGCATGCCGATACAGCGAACAAACGGGGACGCCCATTCCTCCTCGCTCATCTCGCTGCCGCCAGGATTGAACCACATCACATCCCGAATCTCAGAACCGCGTATCCGTCGGCCCTGAAAAAATTTTGGCCGGCGAAATACGGGATGCGCGTTGCGAAACCAAATCAGCTTTCGCGTGAGCTCCAGAAACTGGGTCTGCTTTTCGTCATGCATCCAATCGAGCCAACTGATCTCGTTGTCCTGGCAATAAGCATTGTTATTGCCGTTCTGCGATCTTCCTCGCTCGTCCCCACCAGCGAGCATCGGCACGCCTTGGGAAAGAAATAGCGTGGTCAAGAAATTCCGCCGCTGCCGTTCACGCAAGGCGTTAATCTGGGGGTCGTCGGTCGGACCTTCCACGCCGCAATTCCAAGATAGATTGTTATTGTCGCCGTCGTTGTTGGCGTCGCCGTTCAGCTGGTTGTGCTTTTCATTGTAGCTGACCAAATCGCTCAGCGTGAAACCATCGTGCGCGGTGACGAAGTTGATGCTCGCGTACGGGCGGCGCCCATTGTGCTGATACAGATCGGGGCTCCCGGTGAGCCGGTATCCCAACTCCCCAATGCGGCCTTCATCGCCTTTCCAGAAACTGCGGACGGTATCGCGGTATTTGCCGTTCCATTCAGCCCAAAGTACAGGAAAATTCCCAACTTGATAGCCGCCTTCGCCGACGTCCCACGGTTCCGCGATTAGCTTCACCTGCGAAAGCACCGGGTCCTGGTGAATGATTTCGAAAAAGGCGTGGAGCTTGTTCACGCCTTCGTGATCACGGCCCAGACTAACAGCAAGGTCAAAGCGAAATCCGTCCACGTGCATTTCCAGGACCCAATAACGCAAGCTATCCATCACCAGTTGAAGCGTCCGAGGATGGAGCAGGTTAAACGTGTTGCCTGTACCGGTGAAATCCAGATAGAACCGCGGATTATCCGGCTGCAACCGGTAATAAGCGAGATTGTCGATCCCACGGAAGCACAGCGTGGGACCGAGATGATTTCCTTCGGCAGTATGATTGTAAACCACATCGAGAATCACTTCGATGCCGGCGGCGTGAAGACTGCGCACTATCGATTTGAACTCGACGACCTGTTCGCCCATTTGCCCGCTGCTGGAGTATTGTGTGTGCGGCGCAAAAAATCCGATCGTATTGTAACCCCAGTAATTGCTCAGGCCGCGATCGATTAAAACCTTGTCGTCGATGTGGGCATGTACTGGTAATAACTCGATCGCAGTCACGCCAAGCTGTTTGAAATAATCAATGGCCGCCGGGGTGCCGAGCGCTGCATAAGTGCCTCGCAACTTTTCCGGCACATCGGGCCAGAGTTTGCTGAAGCCTTTCACATGCAGCTCATAAATTACGGAACTGTGCAACGGGATACCGGGTCTCTTGTCGCCTTGCCAATCGAACGCGGCATCAATGACGACCGACTTCGGCACTCCCCATGCATCATCGCGGAAATCCCGAGTGAGATCCTCGTCTTTGCTTCCGACGACATAACCGAACATTTCATCCGCCCAGCTCACTTCCCCTGCGATAGCTTTTGCGTACGGATCGAGAAGAAGTTTCGAACTGTTGAACCGCAACCCGCGTTCTGGGTCGTACGGACCGGCAACGCGAAAACCATAGAGCTGCCCTGGCCGCACATCAGGCAGAAAAACGTGCCATACTTGGTCGGTGTGTTCTGTAACCGGGATGCGAATGTTTTCTTCGGTGGCGTCAACATTGTCGAATAAGCAAAGTTCAACCGAAGTGGCCGTTTCCGAAAACAGGGCGAAGTTAACGCCGTTGCCCATCCAGGTCGCGCCAAGTGGATATGGATAACCGAGATAAGCTTTTACCGAAATCATAAACGCGCCGCGCATCTATCCAGCATCAAATGCGGATTGGCAATCAAGAACGGTGGACGCAGATGCGATCCCTAAGAGGTCTGCGCGCTTGCATTTTGGGAGGGCCGCCGAAACCTCATAATGTGAATCGCAAGATCGTTCTCGTATCTACAGCGATTTGCGCTTTGGCGCTCTACTTCTACGCACATCACAATTGGCACCCGCTATCGCCCCGAACAACAATCGATCGAATCGTCGTGGAAAAATCGGCAAGAAAATTGTCGATCCTTCGCGACGGCAAGCAGATCAAAACTTACCGAGTCGCATTAGGTAGAAATCCGTTCGGGCCAAAGCGGGAAGAAGGCGACATGAAAACACCCCAGGGCACTTACAAAATCGACAGCCGAAATGCGCAAAGCAGTTTCCACCTCGCGCTGCACATCTCTTATCCATCAGATGAGGACAACAAGCGCGCGGCCGCGCGCAGCGTCCCAGCGGGTTCTGACATCATGATTCACGGAATTCGAAATGGCCTCGGCTGGATCGGTGCGTTTCATCGTTGGAAGGATTGGACTGTCGGCTGCATCGCGCTGACGGACGAGGAGATCGAGGAACTCTGGCGCGTGACGCCAGACGGCACCACAATCGAGATTCGCCCGTAAGGGGTCAACGTGCACTCATCGGCGCGCCCGGCGGTCACGCCCTACCAAAGCGCCATCATTGCCAGGACATAAACGCGATTCGCACCTACGCCTGCGCCCTTTACAAATCACGCAGCGCGCTCTGCGCCCTTTCAATGTCGGAGGGCCGGAGGACAATGACACCTTTTTCAGCGCCGCGGCTGCCAGCGAGGTAAGCGTATTCGATATTAACGTCAGCCTCAGCGAGACGCTCGGCGATTTTGGCAAGCACGCCGGGTTGACTCGCGGTTTCGATCATAAGCACTTCGGCCTCGAGCGCCAAGGCGCCGGCTTCACCCAAAAGCATGAGCGCCCTGGTTGGATCGCTCACCACCATGCGCACCACGGTATGATCGACCGTGTCGGATGTAGCAAGCGCGTTGATATTAATTCCGGCTTTTGCCAGCGCTTCACACACGCGCGCAAGTGCTCCGGGACGATTTGCAAGAAAAACCGCGAGTTGGGTGGCGGTTTCGATGGAGAGCTTCGGGATGGAGAGCTTCGGAGATGGGTTCATGCCGCTTTCAAAGTGATGCCGAGAATGGCTTCTGACAACTCAGGAAAATCAAGGGACCTGACTCCGCGCTCATTTGAAACTAACAAGAAATCGCGAGACGCAGACAAGCGTTTTCGCACGAACCCTCCTACCGACGCGGGACTAATCATGAACTTGAATGCCACTCCGAAACAATTCGCCAGTCCCGATAATTTCGGGATTGTCGATTCAACGATGACCGCGATCGCTGAGCATTCTTCAGTGAAGTCGCCGCCCCCGCGGCGGACTGTCGGCTTCGTCACGGCATCCTCAATCGTTATCGCCAACATCATCGGCACCGGCATCTTCACGAGCCTCGGCTTCCAGGTAGCGGACATTCAATCAGGATTCGCACTGCTCATGCTGTGGGTCGTGGGTGGAATCGCAGCACTGTGTGGCGCGCTCTGCTATGGGGAACTCAGCGCCGCCCTCCCGCGCTCTGGAGGCGAATACCATTTTCTGTCGAAGATTTATCATCCAGCGCTCGGATTCATGGCGGGATTCGTTTCCGCTACAGTCGGCTTCGCTGCGCCCGTCGCGCTCGCAGCGATGGCGTTCGGGAAATATTTTGTCGGAGTCTTCGGTGTCGGCTCACCGGTCCTTTTGTCATTTGTCGTCGTTTGGGTGGTGACAGCTTTTCATCTCGGAAACCTCCGAGTCGGCAGCGCGTTCCAAAATATTTCCACGCTTGTGAAATTGGTTCTGATCGGTGCGCTGATCGCTGCCGGGCTCTTCGTTCCATTGAAGCAGCCGATCAACCTTTTGCCCGCGCCCGGCGATACGATGTCGATTTTCAGCGGGCCATTCGCGATCGCGCTGGTTTACGTGATGTACTCGTACTCGGGCTGGAACGCGACGGCCTATATCACTGGCGAAATTAAGCGGCCGGAAAAAACTGTGCCGCGCTCATTGCTCGTTGGCACTGGTCTGGTGATCGTGATCTACGTGCTGCTCAATGCCGTCTTCCTCGCAACCACGCCCCTCGGAGAGTTGAAAGGTCAACTCGAAGTGGCGTTGATAGCAAGCAAACACATTTTTGGATCAGCTGGCGGTCGCGCCACCGGTGCGGTGATTTGCTTCGGCCTGATTTCCTCGATCAGTTCGATGACGTGGATCGGGCCGCGTGTCACCATGTCGATGGGCGAAGATCATTGGCTACTGCGATTGCTTGGACGCAAAAACAGACACGGTATCCCCACGAACGCGATCGTCCTGCAACTGCTAATGGTGAATTTGCTTTTACTCACCCGAAGTTTCGAAGACGTCGTCCGCTACACTCAATTCAGCTTGTTGGTCTGCTCGCTCCTGGCTGTGCTCGGCGTGATTGTGCTCCGTTTCAAACATCCGAAAATCACGCGTCCGTACCGAGTCTGGCTCTATCCGGTGCCGCCTGCTGTCTTCTCGGTGATCACAATTTGGATGATGTTTTACCTGTTGCGCTGGCATACCGCGGAATCCCTCGCTGGCCTCGGCACGGCGCTTTGCGGTTTGCTCATCTATTTTGGCGCGGGAAAACGCCACTCGCCATGAAGAGGCACCACTTGGGAAAAGTGGTGCAACTTTGCAAGTTGTGCATCCGAGGACGCAAGTTACAAACTCGCGCCACATTGTCTGTAGCCGTGGCGCTGGCCGGCGTGTTCAGCGTTCATGCACGGGAAGCTCCCGAGCTTGCTCCTCGCGCACTTCCCGTAGCTGCAGGGCCAAACGACATTGCGCGCTTCCTTGCTGGGATGCCGGTGCGGGCGGAATCACCGCTCGCCCCGCTTACGCGCGATCCGGCATGGCAGGAACACGCCGCATTTTTTGAGAAGGAATTCTCAAAACTCAATTTGCGCCAGCTCCAAAAACTGCATGCCTGGGAAGAGACTTATCTCCCAGAGGCCATGCAACCGATTCCCGTCGCGTTTTACATGTTCAGCGGTCCCGATTTTCTTTATGTCGATCAATTTTTTCCGCGCGCCTCTGTCTACGTGCTTTGCGGAAAGGAAGGAATGGGGCCGCCACCCGATCCGTTGCGCATTGCAAATCTCTCCGGCGCACTCGGAAACCTAGAGAACGCGATGAAATCCTCGCTGGAGACGACCTACTTCATCACTAAAGATATGAAAATCGATTTGCAACAGCAGAACCTCAACGGCGTGCTGCCGATTCTCTACGCTTTCATCGCGCGCGCCGATAAATCAATTAGCAACGTGACGTTTGGCTCTCTGAACAGCGCCGGCACCTTTCAGGAAAGCGCCCCGGGGAAGAAAGGCGGCAGTATTCCCGGCGTACGGATCCGCTACACCGATAATCAATCGGGCGATTCACAAACAATGTATTATTTCATCACCGATATTTCGGACGGCGGAATCAAAGCGACGCCGGGTTTCTTGAAATTTTGCCAGCGATTCGGCATCGCCTCGAGTTTTCTCAAATCTTCCTCGTATCTGATGTTCGAGAACGGCTTCGCCACGATCCGCAATTTTATTCTCGATCACAGCAACAGAATTGTGCAGGACGATTCGGGAATTCCGCTGGCTTATTTCGACCCAAACAGGTGGAGTCTGCGTCTCTTCGGCGTTTACCTCGGCCCGATCGAGCTCTTCAAACAACATTATCAGCCCAGACTGCAGGAGCTTTTCGCGCAAAGCAATCCACCACCGATCGAGTTTGGGTTCGGGTACCGCTGGAACTGGAAGGAGGCTAATTTGATGGTGGCGACGCGCAAGTAATGTTCGCCACGAATGCCAGAGACGTGAATTGCGACTACTGAAATCTGCGGAACCAGGAGTACGGAAAGACGTCTCCCGGGCAATCAGTTGGCCAGCGTGGCGGATTCATCTCGCGATGCGGCCGGACCGGGATATCGCCCCTGTCGATCTTGCCGCAGCGCTCTCGCAAGTAGCGAATGAGTTCCTCACACGATTCGAGCTGTGCGCGAGTTGGCTGGTCGCGATTGAAATCGCCCACCAGACAAATACCGAGCGAAATATTGTTCAAATAATCGCTGTGCACGTGGCCGCCATTGATCTGGCGGCGCCAGCGGTCGCCCACTTCTATCTGGCCGTTGCCAGTCGATGTTCCGTTGCCGATCACGAAATGATAAGCAAGGCCATTCTGCATCCGGCGGACGTGCCGATGGTAATAATCGAACGCCCGCGCGTTGCCCTGCCGGGTTCCACTGTTGTGCACGACGATGAATTGCCACCGTCGCCGTTTCACCGGCGCGCGACGGATCGCTTCGATCACCGATCTCGTCAGATAACGGTAGCTGGTTGGACGAGTCCGTGACCATGGCCACAAAAAGAATCTGCGCGGCGGTGGCGACGGCGTTGGCTCGAAACCCTGATCTTCTTCGAAACCAGACTTCTCGATTACAACCTGCGCGCGTTCCTCCGCCGTGGTGGCACGCGGAATTTTTGGCGTCGGGCATGGTGCTGGCGACGGCAAGGCTACCGCGCGACGCGGCGGTGGTGTTGGACTTTCCGTCGCCACGGGAGTTTCTGCTAAGACTGGTCCCGGAGTTTTTTCGGGCCTTGGCGACTCTTCTTCCTTGAATGTTTTGGATTTGGCCGTTTTCCTTGGCGATGGAGAGGCTTCTTTCTTCCGCGATTTTTTCTTTGCGGTTTTCGGTTTAGGCGTTGGGCTCGCCGATTTTTTTCGTCTTTGTGAAGCGACAGGCGGCTCGGGTGTTTCACTGGGTCTTGGTCTCGGAGTTGCCTCCTCTTCTTCGCCAGATTCTTTTGCCAGCTTCGATTTACCAGGATGTTGAGATTCTCCTGCTGCTGGTGATGCCTCGGTATCGTGCGTCGATTTCTCCGTTACCGTTTTCGCTTTTGCGACCGGGCTGGGTGATTCTTTTGACTCTCCTGTTGCCCGCTTCGCTTTACGAATCGGAGGTGATGCTTCTGGTGTAGGAGAAGCAGCACGCTTCTTCTTCGACTTTTTCGCCACCGGACTGGGCGATTTTGCTGGCTTCGGTGAAGAGGCGCTGCGCGCCTCCTGTTGCTCCGAAGATTCATCGCGCTGATTTCTTTCGTCTTCACCGACCTGCGCGCGGAGAAGAGTACCAGCGATCGCGCCCAGCGCGAGTGCAGTTGCGAGCCAAAGGCGAAAGCGCACCGCATCGGAGCGTAACAGAGCGCGCGGCTCGATCAACCCCGAACGCTTTCAGATTCAAGCTGCCCGTGTGGCAGGAGCGGGCGTAGAGCCCGCAGTTTTGCCCATCCGTTCGCATTCGCGGCGAAGAATCGCGTTCAATTTCCCGCCAAGAAGGAGCAGCAAACAGGTTAGATACATCCAGGTAAGCAGCACGATGATGGATGCCAGCGCGAGATACGTCGGGTTGTACCGGTCATATCTTGTCACGTAAAATTGAAAGAGTTTCGTGGCGATAATCCAACCAGTGGAAAAGAAAATCGCACCCGGCAGCGCCTGGCGGACCGTGAGATAATTTTCCGGCGTCAGAAGATAAAGAGCCAGCGCCAGGATGATCAGGGCCAGCGCCGTGAATACCAGACTCAACCCTGCGATCCATGCTTGCAGCGGAAAGGGGAGTTGAAAATTCACTTCCGCAATGCCGGCGAGTCTTTGGCCAAAAACAATCGCATTAAAACAAAAAAGAATCGTGATGCCGAACCAGAAGAGCATGAAAAATGAGATGATGTATTTCGACCACCAATGTCGATCCTCTTGCACGCCGTGCGTTTGACTCAGGGCACGGGAGATCGTCGCAATAAAAACTGTGCCGAAATAAATCCCGAGAATAATGCCGGCGTTTGCGAGGATGCCGCTGGAGCCTGTCACGACCACGCTCGCCATGGCGGTATCGAGGATGTCTTGCACTTTGGGATCAGGTGGTATGAAACTTTTTAGCAGAACAAACATTCCATGCAGTTTTGCCGGATCGGTGCCAAAGAGGCCGAGCAAATGCCAGAGGAAAAGCAGTACCGGCGCCAGCGCAAAAAGGAGCAGATACGCCATCTGCGCGGCAAGCCCGGTTGTCGTGTCGGTCGCGGTTTCCCAAACCAAGCGCCGCGCCACGCGCCAAATGAATCCGATATACTTCATCCGTCGCTCCAGAGTTTACTTTGCCCGATATAAATATCCATTAAACTCGGAATGCTTCGCGAGTAGATTTTCCCTTCGCTTACTGCTTCCATCGTTACTTGTCTCCGCCTAACGAATTGTGAAAAAGAGAATCCTGATCCTGACCGCCGGTTTCGGAGAGGGCCACAACAGCGCGGCGCGCGGAGTGCGCGACGCTCTGGCCCGCGTCGCGCCGGACCAAACCGAGGTGGAATTGCGGGATCTGTTCGCCGAAGCCTACGGACCGGTCAACGAACTCGTGCGCCGAAGCTATCTCGCGTTGGTGAATTCAGCGCCGCGCGCTTGGGGAGTCGTTTATCGCTGGCTCGATCGCAAGACAGATTACGATAAGGAATTCCGGCGATTCACTCGACTCAAAGATCATTTCGCTCCATTGCTCGACCGTTTTCGCCCGGACGTCGTCGTTTGCTCTTTTCCAGGCTATCCGAATGCACTCCAGGAGATTTTGGGCTCAGACAGACAGTGCAAATGTGTAGTCGTCATCACCGATTCGATCACGGTTAACGCGGCTTGGTATCGCAGTTCCGCCGATTACTTCCTCGCTCCAAATGAACAAAGTGCCGCCGTTCTGCAGAGAGTGGGAGTCGCGCTGGAAAAAATCAAGATATTCGGATTTCCTGTGAACCCAAAATTTGCTGATTTCACCAAAGATCGACAATTACCTTCCGGCAATTCCAAGCGCCGCGTTTTGTACATGATCCATGCGGCAACACGCGGCGCGCCGGAATTGGTGCGGCTGCTCGCGGATCTCGGCCTCGATCTTACGGTGACGATCGGCCGTGCCGCTAAACTCCGACGGGCGATTGAAGCCGCGACAGACGGCCACCCAACAAAAATCGTTGGGTGGACAGACGAGCTTCCGCACATGCTGCACGAGAGTCATTTGCTCATCGGAAAAGCCGGCGGCGCAACGGTGCAGGAAACGATCGCGGCGCGTTGTCCGATGATCATCAATCACGTCGTTGCCGGTCAGGAGGAAGGAAACGCTCGCTTGATCGTCGAAACCAATTCTGGTGCGATCGCGCTTTCGCCCAGGGAAGTTGTCGCGCAGGTCAAACGTGCGTTCGCCGATGGCGCAAAACAATGGCGCGAATGGGTGGCGAACATCAGCAAGTTGAGCCGTCCGCGCGCTGCCCTCGATACCGCGGAATTCCTGATATCACTGTAGATGGCAAACGACGAATGGACACGAATCGAGACGAATAATTGGTGTTTACTGTCCGGCAGCCGCCGGGTTGGTGGTTACTCAGACCAGATCTCTTCGCCGATGCAAAATGCTCGCATCACCTCCAGCTCCGGAGAGAGAATGACGAAATCCGCGTCAGCGCCGGCGGCCAGCCGTCCTTTGGTCTCGAGGCCAACGGCCTGCGCAGGATTTCCTGTCGCCATCATCACGACCTCGTGCAGCGGAAGATCGACATCACGAACCATTGTCCGGACGAGATCGATCATGCGTGACGCGCTGCCCGCCAGCGCGGAGCGGTCGGCAAGCAAACAAACGCCGTCTTCCACGATGCAATCACTGCCGAAAAGCGAAAATTGAGATCCATCGGGCAACCCAGCGCCGGCAGTTGCATCGGTAACAAGACAAATTCCACTAGCGCCCTTCGCGCGATACAACATCTTCATCAACGTCGTCGAAACGTGATGACCGTCCGCGATCAGTTCACAACTGATCTGCGGTTCGCTTAATGCGAACTCGAGCAAACCGCCAATTCGATAGACTCCGCGGCGGCGCGCTGAGGACATGCAATTAAATGTATGCGTCGCGCTGCGCATGCCGTGGTCGAATGCAACGCGCGCGTCTTCGTCCGACGCGTCGCTATGACCGCCACTCACCGAAATGCTGTGCGCCCGTAACCTGTCAATCAAATCGAAGGCGCCTCGAATTTCCGGAGCGAGCGTCACCCGTTTGATGACGCCAGCGAATTCAAGCAAGCCCGCGATGGATTCCGGTGCCGGCTCGCAAATAAATTCCTCGCGTTGCGCGCCGCGCTTCGCTTTTGAGATGAACGGGCCTTCCAGGTGAACGCCCGCAATCGCGTTGATAGGGCGTGACCGTGGGGCGCGCCGCTGTATGCAATCTCGAACGGCACTCAGGACCTCGACGAGCTTGTCGATCGGCGCTGTCGCTGTCGTTAGCAAAAGCGAAGTAGTTCCGCCGCTCGCATGGAAATCGCAAATCGAGCCAAATGCTTCGGCAGATGCTTCCATGGTGTCGCGGCCAACGGCGCCGTGCACATGAAGATCGACAAAACCTGGCGCGAGATAATTTCCGTAGAGATCGATAGTGCCTTTCCCGCGCGCTAGTGTTTTCTCGCGAATCGCCCTAATTTTTCCTTCTTCCGCGACAACTTCGAGTCCATCGCGAATTCCATCCGGAAAAATCAAACGCGCGTTTGTGAAAATCATCGTTAGCAGAGCGAGAATCTGTAGGGGAAGCGGTTGGCTTCCCACGAGACGACAACGTCCTGCCCCTACAGTGATATCGCCCAACCGGAACTAATTGCGTTTGGACGCAGTAAAGTCCATCCTCTCAGGACGATGAATTTCGAATACGACGTCGTAATCATCGGCGGCGCATTTTCCGGCGCTGCGACCGCGCTCATGCTGAAACGCAAACGGCCCGAAGCGCGCGTCCTCATCATCGAAAAAACAGCTGAGTTTGATCGAAAGGTAGGCGAATCGACTACCGAGGTGAGCAGTTGTTACATGACGCGCATTTTGAGCCTGACCCATTACCTCGGGCACGAGCAACTAGCAAAACAGGGACTCCGGCTGTGGTTTTCGAGTCAGCCCGATCAACGCTTTAACGATTGCGTCGAGGTCGGTACGCGCTACCAGAGCCGATTACCAGGTTTTCAAGTGGACCGGGCAAAACTTGATTCGCACATGCTCCATCTCGCAGTGCGGGCGGGTTGTGAGTTATGGCGTCCGGCAAAGGTAACAAACTTCGAACTGAACAACGGGAATAGTCAAAGGGTTAGCACCATTGCCGATCTTGGCGAACGCACGGCAACTTGCCGGTGGATCGTCGATGCCACAGGCCGCGCGACTATGTTCGCCCGAAAGTTCGGCCATTTTAGGCCGAATACCGATCATCCCATCAACGCTGTCTGGGCACGATTCAGCGGCGTCAAGGAGTGGGACAGCTATGACTGGCGGGAACGTTTTCCGGATTACGCTAATGATTGCCGCACCGCGCGTGAGTGGGCCACAAATCATCTTTTCGGCCGTGGCTGGTGGGTCTGGATCATTCCGTTGTGCGGGGGCGACGTCAGTGCCGGGATCGTTTACGACAGCCGCATTTTCAAATTTCCAGAAGGACCAAGTCTGGGGCAACGGCTGCACGCGCATATTCTTAGCAATCCCGTCGGTCGTGAAATTTTTGGGGCGGCACGCGTAATCGAAGGCGACGTGCATGCCCTCTCAATGTTGGCGTATCACAGCGAGAAAGTCTGCGGCGACGGTTGGGCTGCAGTGGGAGACGCTGCTGGTTTTATCGATCCACTTTACAGTCCGGGTCTCGATTTTTGTTCTTACTCCTCCTACTACGTGGCCGATTTACTGGCACGCAGTTTATCGGGCGATCATGTCACGGATCGGCTCAATCATTACAACCAACAATATCCGATTACTTACCGCTACTGGTTCGAGAGTCTGTACAAAGACAAATACCATTACATGGGCGACGCCGATCTGATGTCGGCTGCGCTCCTGCTCGATGTGAGCAGTTACTACCTCGGTTTGGTCCGCGCAGTTTATCGCGATCCGGAATGTGCATTCCTCAATCTGCCCTTCACAGGTATCGGCGGCAGATTAGCTCGGAACATGATGACTTTTTATAGCCGACGTCTTGTCGCGTTAGCGAATCGCAGATGGGCGACGGGTTACTACGGCAAGAGAAACGCCGGCTGGCGCGAGCTCTATGACGGATTCGTTCCGGATATCCGACTTCGCAAACAGATTTCACGTGGACTGCTGCGCTGGTGGAAATGCGAACTGATCAATCTAGGATTGATGTTACGCCGACGAGCAACAGTCCCTGTAAGTCAGCCTTCCACCGCGACAACGGAAGCGTGGTAAGGCGCGACTGTGAGGAGAATGCGCCGTCGATCTTACGGATTGAGCAACCCGGCGTACCAGCGCAGGAAAACATCGCCAAAAAACAGCCAGCTTACTGCGCTAAACGCCAGATAAGGTCCGAACGGCAGCTTGGCCGACCAAACACGCTTTCCTACGATGAGAGTGATCAGGCCGACGATCGAACCGAGAAGCGAGCCCGCAAAAAGACTGAACAAAACCCCGCGCCATCCGAGAAATGCACCGATCGCAGCGAGAAATTTCAAGTCGCCGCGGCCCATTGCTTCCCGAGGGATCACCAGCTCGTACGCGACGCCTGAAATTTCGTTTACACGATCCAGCAAAAACTGTTCGCCCTCGGCAGTGACCCGGTCATAATGAAAATCCAGCGTTACATTTCCATAAATGTGATTGTCGATCTTCGCCTCGCCGCATTGCAGCACTAGTCGATCTTTCTCGCGAGCGAAATGATCGCTCCACAAGCTCTTTTCGCTGCCGACAACGAAATCGGCGTCATCTTCCTGTTTTGTCCATGTGAACGGCGTAGGCGCGTCGAAGCGGATCTTCTTTCTTCCAAAAGCGATTTTGCCTGCTTCCAATACGAGCAAAAGAATTACGTAGCCCAGAGCAGCCGCGAGCAGAGAACGAACACTCGCAGCGAGCCGTGAATTTGTCTCCATTAAAGCTGGCACTGCCAGGCTGGCGAGGATTCCCGCAATGATCCCGCCGATAGTTACTCGGTCGGGAATGATGAAATGATCGAAGTCGATAAATGTTCCGACGACCAGGAGCGAAACAAAAATCCAGTAAGCGATAGCCATCTGCCACGGGAAGCTTTGCCAGATCGCGAGGAAAAGAAGTGCGGTCAGTAATTCAACGGCAAAATAGCGAAAAGAAATTTTGGCGCCGCAGTTTGCGCAGCGGGCGCGGAGCCATAGCCAGCTAATCAGCGGAATGTTCTGATGCCAGAGGATCGGTTTCTTGCAAGCTGGGCAGAACGACCGGCGCGGCCGGTTAATGGAAAGATCGACAGGCAAACGATAAATACAGACGTTGAGGAAGGAGCCAACTGCAGCGCCCAGGACAAAAGCGAAGCCGCGCAAGAGAAGTTGGGAAGCCTGCATCATCAGAGCCCGCCCACGGGGCGTTTGCTCGAAGCGTAGGCTATCGCGACGCCAAATCGAAACATTTAACAACGACTGGCGCGAACTGTTCCGCTGTTTGATAGATCATGCGGTCTCGCCCAGGAAAGAATGGCGGGGCCTTGTCAAAGAGAAATCACGGAATAACGAAAGACTGCGCACGCGTTTTGGCCTGCTCACGTGCACGCGGGGAGGGCAGCCAAACTGGTGCGCCGTGTGGAACGACGTGACGCCAGCGGGTGTCGAAACGCCAGAGGCCGGCGGCGCGCGCGACTTCGAGGGCGCTGCAGAGTTCGTCACCGGAGATGCCGCGGTTGATTTCGGCGAAGCGCGGTTCGGTCTCGGCTTTGTGAGCCGGATAATACTGGTCCATCACGTTGACGTAGGTGTCGCGCGACACATTCTCGGCGATCCAATGCATGATCTCGCGGGTGTCATCGAGGAGACCAGGCATGACCAGATGGCGCACGAGAACGCCGCGCAATGCCAGACCGTCCTCGTCCACTTTCAACTCGCCGACCTGCGCATGCATCGCCGTGATCACGGTGCGCGCGGCGTCCGCGTAATCGCTGGCGACGAGATATTTTCGGCAGTGCTCGGCGTCCCACAGCTTGAAATCAGGCATATAGATGTCCACCAACCCGTTCATCCATCGAATGCTTTCGAGGTTGTCGTAGGCCGAGGTGTTATAGACGAGCGGCAAACGCAAGCCGCGCTCGACCGCGATCACCAGCGCTTCGAGAATTTGTGGCACCACGTGTTCCGGCGTGACGAAGTTGATGTTGTGGCAACCGGTCTGCTGGAGATCGAGCATGATCTGTGCGAGCTCTGAGGCCGTGACTTCTGCTCCTTCGCCGAACTGGCTTGTCTCAAAGTTCTGGCAAAAAACGCAGCGTAGATTGCACCAGCCGAAAAAGATCGTGCCGGAGCCGTTCCATCCACGCAGACAATCTTCTTCCCCGAAATGTGGGAACGCGCTGGCTACCCGGGCGAGCCGGCCGCTCTTGCACACCCCGATCTTGTTGTTGAACCGGTCGATCTCGCAGTCGCGTGGACAAACCCGACAGGACCTCAGCGATTCGATCGCTTGCTCGGCACGATCTTGAAGAACACCCTCCTGGAAAGCCTTCACGTAAGCCGGCTCAAAATCTTTGTGCGATAGAACGAACCGCCCGCCTCCTTCCAACTCAATGGGCGCAGAGCCGTTGTGACAGCGGAGAAAATTATTCGCGATCAGTCTCATTGTTGGCATGCCTGCAGCCGCAAGGTTAGTCCTGCAACGCTCAACGCTCAATGTCCAAGCCGCTAGTATTTATGGTGACGAGGCGGCGCGTTGAAATTATAGTCGGTAGGTCGGGCGAATATGGTTGTCAAAACGGAGAAGGAACTGAGCGAAGCGGTACGTAGCCATTGGCTGAAAGCGGTGGCGGCGATCGAGCTGCGCAATTTCGGCTACGCGATCTCGCTGCTGCAGGGGATCCTTAAACAGGAGCCGCAATTTCTTACTGGCCGACAACTACTGCGGCGCGCGGAGGTAACCAAAAATAAATCGGCAAAGAAAAGTTTCCTCAATATCTCGACCGCGCCGATCGCGGTCATGAAGGCGCAGCGCGAAATTAAAAAGGATCCGCAGCGCGCAATTGAAATGTTGGAAAAAGTTTTGGAAGAAGAGCCGTACAATCGGCAGGCGAACCTGGTGTTAAAGGAAGCAGCGTTGGCGGCCGACTGGCCGGAAATTGCCGTGTTCGCATTGCAAACGTTGCTCGAGGAAAATCCGCGCGATGTGAAAGTGCTACACGAACTGGGGCGTTTGTATCACCAACTTGGAGAAAATGATCGGGAGGTCGAAGTCTATAGTCGCATTACCGAGATCGATCCGCTCGATGCGGAGGCGCTTCGCCTAGGCAAAGACGCCTCGGCCCGCGCCTCAATGAAGAGCGGTGGGTGGACGCACGCCGAGAGTTATCGCGACTTGATCAAGGACAAAGAGGCGGCGATTTCGCTCGAGCAACAAAGCCGGATGCAGTTGAGCGCCGAATCGCTTGATGAACAGATCGCCGAAACATATGCGCGCCACCGGGCAGAGCCGACGAGTGTCGATCTTGCGCGACGTCTCGGCGCATTAAATGAGCAAAAGCAGGATTTCGAGGCGGCAATTGGCTGGTATCAGCATGCCGCCAATCTGACAAAAGGCGCCGATACCGGATTGATTCGGAAAGTTTCCGACTTGAAAATCAAACGGCTCGACCGTGAGATTACCAGACTCGAAGAATCTCTCGCAGGCCACGACTCGGGCCATGAGCTTTATGAGCAAAAGTCTGATGAGCTAAACGTCGCGAAAAAGGAGCGGGCGGAGATCCTGCTTCAGGATGCGCGCAAACGTCTGGAACGAAACCCGACCGATTTGCAGCTTCGCTTTGAGCTTGGCGAACATCTTGCGAATGCCGGGCTTTTTCGCCAAGCGTTGCCGGAACTGCAGCGCGCCCGGCAAAATCCCAACGCGCGCCTGAAGGCGATGAACCTGCTTGGCCGCTGTTACTGCGAATTGGGCATGCTTGATTTGGCGATGAAGCAATTGGAAGAAGCGGCCAAAGAAATTTTGTCGATGGACGCGATGAAGAAGGAAATTGTTTATAACCTCGGTCTTGTTTACGAGCGGATGGGCCAACGGGAAAAATCGCTAAACTGCATGAAGCAGATTTACGAAGTCGATTACGGCTACAAGGACGTCGCGACGCGAGTGGAAAGCTCCTACGAACAAAACATCCGGCAGTCGTGATCGGATTCTAGACGCCCCAAAGAACTTGGGAAGCAGAATTGCCGCTCTTGTCATGCGCCGGTTTTTATACAAAGCTTCTGCGCAGAGTCGCATCCAAGCTCACGCGCAAATGCGATTCTCAAATGCCGGCTGAGCCGGTGATTATGCAAAAATAATCCCAACGAGGAACCCCTATGAAACGAAAACTTATATCAGTCTCAGCAATCGCGGCGGTTGCGATGACAGTCATCACCATCTGCGTTATTGGAAGCGTTCACGCCCAAACCGATTCGGGAATCGGCAGCAATCCCCACATTCGGGCACAATCCGCCCCGACGACATCACCCGGCACCACCACCATCGTGAAAATGAGTCAGAAGGACGTGAACTTCATCCAGAAAGCGGCAGGTGGCGGCCAGCAGGAAGTTGAGAATGGGAAAATGGCCGAGAAACAGGGTAAAAGCGCAGAGGTGAAAAGCATCGGCGCACGCATGGTGGCTGATCACACGAGGATCGGCAAGGAGTTGGCTGCGCTGGCCAACCGCAAAGGCGTCAACTTCAATACCAGCAGTGTTAAGGCGCAAAACATCGGTACCGCGGATTTTGACAGAATGTATTTGAAGCTGCTCGAGGAGGTCCATAGAAAGGACATCGCCGAGTTCGAAACAGAGGCCAAGAGCGGGGATGACAAAGAGCTGAAAGCTTGGGCTTCGAAAACTATCCCGACACTGAGGCAACACCTGACCATGGTCGGGGACGCGGTGAAAAAAACGCGGTAATCAAGGGAACTTGCTTTTACGCCGCAGCACGCTCGGCAGGGCGTGCCGCGTATGTTTTTCGGCAACAGGCTTCTCCTTTTGCCTGCGAGAACCGCTTTGCTTTTGCGACCCGAGGCTCAATCCTCTGACTTATGCGGAAGACCAAAATCGTCTGCACACTTGGCCCAGCCAGCGAACGCCCCGACGTGTTGCGGCAATTGATTGATACTGGAACCGACATCTTCCGGTTGAACATGAGCCATGCAAGCCATCGCTCCGTCCGCGACGTTGTACCGCGTATCCGCGCACTCGCGAAAGAGGCGCATCGACCGGTTGCCATGCTGCTCGATACGCAGGGCCCAGCCATTCGTACGGGCGAATTGAACGCCGATCTCCATTTAAAACAGGGGGACACTCTGGAGCTAACCGTTGCCGACGCGAAAAGTGAAGAGCCGTATTCTGTGGATGTAAATTATGACGGATTCATCGATGATGTTTCCGTTGGCGATACCGTTCTTGTAGATAACGGCCTGATCAGGCTCATGGCCATCGAAAAAGGCGAGAAGCGGATTCGCTGCAAGGTGATCATTCCAGGCACACTCGGCTCGCGGCGCCACATCAATCTTCCCGGTGTTCACGTCAATCTTCCGCCGCTCACGGAAAAGGACATTGCTGATATTTCACTCGGGGCAGAGCTCGATGTCGATTTTGTCGCGCTGAGTTTCGTCCGTGAGAAAAGCGATTTGGACCAACTGCGTCGTGCTCTCGCCGAAAAGAAGAGCAAGGCTTTGATCGTAGCTAAAATTGAGGATCAATTGGCGGTCGGAGCGATCACGGAGATGATCGAAGGCGCGGATGCGATCATGATTGCCCGCGGCGACCTGGCAATCGAATGCCCCATGGAAGAACTACCGATAATTCAACGGCGAATCGTGAAGTCCTGTATTCGGCTTGGCAAGCCTGTGATCGTCGCGACGCAGCTGCTCGAATCGATGATCACCAATCCACTGCCGACTCGAGCCGAAATTACAGACGTAGCGAACGCCGTTTTTGAGCAGGCGGACGCAATCATGCTGAGCGCCGAAACAAGTCTTGGACGTTACCCCGTCGAATGCGTCCGGGTGCTCGATCGTATCGCGTTACGTATCGAGCGCGACGGCGGCGCGGGTTATGCAGCGGAAGCAATTCTCGAAGACGACCGGCAAAAGACCATTGCTTCCGCTGTGGCTCTAGCCAATTCGCTGGAGCGCGCAAAGCTTGTTGTCTTTACCCGGCACGGCACGATGGCGCGCAACGTCTCGAACATTCGTCCGGAAAACGCGCCGATTTTCGGCTTCACATCGAGCGAAAGAGTTTACCGGCAGTTGTCGATCTTGTGGGGCGTTTATCCCGTGAGAATTAATTTTGCCGACGATCCGAGCGCGACGATCGAGGTCGCGGAAAAGTTTTTGCGCCAACACAAATTGACGGTCGCGGGAGATCAACTGGTGATCATCAGCGATATTCGGGTAGGCGATGAACGCATCGATTCCGTGCAATTGCGCGCCGCGAAATAAAAAACGCGCGAAGTTGCCCTCCGCGCGTTCGCGAACGAATGCCTGCGTTAAGCTTCCACCGGCAGCTCGACATCGACCGGCCGCTCTTTCTTGCTTAGAGCCCGGCGTAGCTTCGAGAGTGCGATGTTCTGCAACTGCCGGATGCGCTCGCGCGTCACACCGAATTTCTTGCCGACTTCCTCAAGCGTCTTTGGCTTGCCGCCATCCAGACCGAAACGCTGGAAAATGATTTTCTTCTCGCGATCATCGAGGACATCCAGCAAACCGCCGACTTCGTTGCGAAGGTTCTTATCGCGTAGCAATTCAAACGGCGTCTGAGCGTCCTCGTCGCCGACAATTTCACCGAACTCCGTGGAATCATCGTCGCTGATTGGCGCGTCGAGCGAAGCTGGACGGATGGACACGGTCTTCAGCTGCGAAACTTTTCCGCTGGCGATGCCGATTTCATCACCCAGCTCCTCGTCCGTCGGTTCACGGCCGAGTTCCTCACTCATTTGCAAGGAAACCCGGCGCATCTTGGA
>WNGP01001290.1_pt1 | contig 20499 bp, 19 predicted proteins | sample 5407671 | NCBI WGS metagenome assembly WNGP01 (sample SAMN13153381, study PRJNA577476) | soil metagenome | isolation source: 40 cm soil or saprolite under Garry oak tree replicate 2 | place: USA:California | collected 2016-06-15 | reverse complement strand
TGAGTCCAATTAGAAGGAGTTTCATCCCGTCGCCGAGTACCAATGAGAGAAGATGAGCTTGTTGAGCCCCGATCCGGATCGATGCTCCCAGATGCACCGTTGCCTAGCGGTTCCAGTGCCAACCTTTCGGTTGCGGGATTCATTGTCAGAGTGCTACATAACATGTCGTTGCCTTCCCGCTATGACTCCTAGGGTACTCGTCATGGGAGACGAGGTCCGGACGGAAGAGAACTTCTTCCGATGGACAATCACAATCAACAGCTTTACAGGTCGCAGTCTACCCTCCCTATTGGCCCACGGTTACTTCCTTCACCCAGGCAAACTCATGGTTTTTCGTTCTCGCCAAAACGGGTTTGCAAACGTCAGTTTCTGCCAGAGGCCAGGATCAATGGCCCTGGAGACGGAACCCCGCCTTTAGTGACCGCCGCCACCAATCACTTGTGGGTCATCAACAAGCCTCCCATCGATAGTGATATCGTAATAGTAAACAATGAGCTGAGCAGCTTGTTTCGCACCTGCTGTTTTGGGGTGGTCGTTGTCAAATACTGTCTTATCGTCGACGAATGGAGATTTTTTTCTAAACACGACTCGGAACCGATGGCCGTTTGGGTTCCAGGTCACTGTCTTGCCTGCACAAAGGTAAATGGCCTTGGGTATCGTCCCATCAGTTGGGTCGACATCGAGCTTTTCATCGCGGCAAGCAAAAGTGACCGTTTCTTCGTGAAACGCTTTCTTGCAACCGCCAGCTCCGAAGGCGAAGAGCAACACTAGGGCGAAACGAATGGCACCGTCGTACCGTACCCGAGAAGAGTGCATATCAACCTCCCTCATTTCCCTTGATTACTCTGGATCAGCCTGACGAACCCTGGACTTCCCCGTAGAGCATCGAAATTCGGCGTGTCGCGAAGCATCTCGGGCGAGATGCCCAAAGAAACTGCCTGTTCGAGTGCATCCAAGGCACGTTTCGTGTCGCCGAGTTGTTGATAAGTAATTCCTGCGTTGAAGAGCATGTCTGGGCTCTTGGGCTGAAGGCGGAGGGAAGCGTCAAGATTGTCGAGAGCAGGCTTTCGTTCTCCTCGCATGGAGTAGTACATGGCAAGGCTGCTCAGCAACTGTGCATCGTGGGAGTTGAGGCGCAGCTTTTCTTTTCCGAGTGCGATAGCTGTGCCGTAGGCTGCTGCCGCTTCGGAGCGTCTCCCCGGAGTCCAGTAGTACGCGTCGCCCAGATTGCCCCACAGCACGTAATTCTTCTGGTCCAGCTTCACGGCTTCTGCAAAATTGGCAGCGGACTCGGCGTAGCGCCGCATTTGAAAATAAGCCGTGGCAAGATTTGAGCGGGCATCTGCCGTCGGCCGTATGCTCAACGACCGCTCGAGAAGTGGAATGGCCTCGGGATACTTGCCTTGCAAAATGCGAACGCCGCCGAGATTGTAGTAACCGGTAAAGCTATCCGGCGCCAGCGAAACCACTTGGGAGTACATGACCGCGGCGTCTTCATAGCGCGCATGCCTCATGTAGAAGAGTCCGAGCCAATTGTAGGTGGCCCAATAGCCGGGACGCACTGAGATGGCCTGTTTGTACAATTCCTCCGCATCGACCGGGCGGCCGAGCTGTTCATAAGCAGTAGCGAGTCCGCCGTATGCGTCGTCACTCGTGGGTTCGAGTTCGAGTGCACGATGATACTGCTCGGCGGCCTTCTCGTAGTTACCTCTGGCAGTGAAGACCCGGCCGAGACACGAGTGAGCCGCAGCGAGGGCCTCGCCAAGCTCGGCTGCTTTCTGACAATTCTCGACGGTTGCATCCGCCCACCGATCATCGTGCGTTAACTGGTATTTCCGCCAATAAGCTTCGCCGAGGCCGGCAGTCGCAGCGGCATAAACTGGATCTTTCTCGATTGCGCGTCGAAAAAGAATGATGGCATTGTCGACTTTTTCAGGCACCACGTAGTCCTGGAGGTAGCCTCGGCCTTGAACGTAGAAATCGTAGGCCGCCGGTTGGGTGGTGCCGTGAGAGGCAAGAGACTGCTTTTCCTGTGGTGCGAGTTGGAGCTCCATGGCCGCAGCAACGCTTTCAAAGACACGATCCTGCAAAGCAAAAGGGTCGGCAGCAGCCGCGGTAATTGTGCCGCTGCGCACCTGCTGGCTGGAACGAGCGTCCACGAGAGCGTAGTTCACCCTCACCTCGCCTGCCGCTCTTTGAACGTCCAAGACCAGGACAAGGTTCACGCCGAATTGCTGGCGCGCGGCATCGATGGTAGTCACGTGCTTTTCGAGGGTCAAGTTCATGGGGATGACCGCGAACGCGTGGCGGGTGCTTAGCTCACCCAAGCGCGAGTTCAGCGTGTCCGCAAGGCCGCTTTCAAACGCGGATTGCGAGGTGTCGCCGCTGCTAACTGGAGGGAGCACGCCGAGCAGGACCCGCGAGGGCACGGTGCCCGACGCGCCGTGTTTCCAAAGCTTGTCGCCGCGAATGGTGAGTAAGCCTGCGGCAGCCAATACCGCCAGCGCTATTGTGGCAACCATTGCGCGTAGCGCGCGCGACGCCGCAGGGCGAGGCGGTGAAATGGCTTCCACCTGTGAAGATGTGAGAGCTTCGAGAGCAGCGCGTGCTTCGCCTGCTCGCTGGTAGCGCTGGGCCGGCTCTTTCTCGAGGCACCGGAGAAAGACTGTAGCGAGGCCAGAAGGAATCTGTGGAGAGAAAGGACGCGGCGCTTCCCGGAGAATCGAATTGCAAAGCAGATAAAGATTCTCGCCTTGGAAAGGGCGCGTTCCCGTGGCCATCTCGTATAGCACTATCCCGAGGGACCATAAATCGGTGCACGGCGAAGCATCGGCGCCCTTGATCTGCTCCGGAGCCATATAGGGAAGAGTGCCTCCCAAGCCCACCCTGCTCTCGGCGGAAACCGTTTCCAGCGTCCGTTTATCAAATTCCGCCGGATCTTTGCGCCGCGCCAAACCGAAATCCAGAATCTTGGCATCTCCGCCAGGCGTCACGATGATGTTCAGAGGTTTCAAATCTCCATGGATCACTCCACGATCATGGGCGTGCGCGAGCGCCGAGGCGAGTTGGCGTCCGGAGCGGAGGACTGTTTCCACTGGCAAGCCTCCTTCCCGGATCAACTCAGCAAGCGTACGGCCCTCGACGTACTCCATGGCAATAAACACTTCGCCGGCGTCTTGGCCAACTTCGTAAATGGTGCAAATATTCGGATGATTCAGTGCCGACGCCGCACGGGCCTCGCGGCGTAAGTGCTCGTTGACTCCTAGATTGCTCGCGGCTGGTTCGGGGAGGAACTTCAGAGCCACGGTGCGGCGCAAGGAGGTGTCCTCAGCGCGGTAAACTACGCCCATCCCGCCGCTGCCGAGGGGACCGAGAATGCGGTAATGAGATATCAGCTGAGCCGGCACTGCCATGTACCCCAGGTCACAAGGCCCGAAGCGGAAGGCAATTCACGACGGGGTAATTCGCACCGTCTGTGTCGGCATCTTACGTCGCACAGAGATTCAAGTCAACGCGCGCTCGCGGTTCTCCCCATGCGGATGCCAGAATCCAGCATCAAAACCGGACCTAATGCCTGATTAGCGCTTATCGGTAACTGGCTTTCGCGTGCCCAAACCCAAAGGTTAAGGAAAGGCTTCCTCTGACATCTCCCCGATTCCCGCGTTATAATCGGATCACTCGACATGCTTGTCGACATCGGCGTTCCTGCCGAGAAGGAGGTGATCCAGTGAGGTACGGTTTACGTTGACGTAGTAAAGGAGGCGCTTGTGAGGTTACCGAGCGCCTCTCTCTTTTTGTTCCGCCGTAATCGGAGAAGTCGATTTTCCTCCGGTTTTTCGACAATCGGGACGTAGCACAATTACTCCGTGCGATTTTGCAAACAAATCGTCCCGTGAGAATGATTTCGGACGCGACGTAATCGTGTAAGCAAGAGAGAGTTTTTCGAAAATCCCCGGATATAAGGCATGCGAAGATCGACTGGTATCAAAGGAACCCAAATGAAAACTCTGACGTCTGCCTCCAAGTCGTTCCAGGCGGCGCAGCATCGGCTCTGCATTCCGCAAGGCAATGGAGACGCGGCGCCAACGCAGGTACCAAACAAAAACGACCGGCTAGCCTCTTAGTCCGAAATACTCCGAGGTTACAGCTGGAATCTCGCAGATTCCTGGTAAACGTGACTCGCTATTGAGCTCCATAGCGAGTTCGTGAAGACAGCGCCCGTTCTCCCTAAGCCGGTCAGGCCTTCGTGCGCGATTTAAGAATCATGGACTCGACCACCCGCATTGTCCCCTCGACTTTATCCCGGTTGAACTTTTGGAGGTCAGAAGTCAGTGCGGCCCCAGTCGATAGCATGCTACGGCCAATCGCTGCTTTCAGCTTTGTCCAGATGCCAGCTTCCAGAGTTGCTTTCCTAACCCCCTCGAGATTGCCTGTTTCTTTTGCGAGGTAGTAGGCAAACGTTTGCAGGCCGTTGTGATGTTCGCTCGAATCTTCTCGCTCGAGAGCGGGGTCCGGCGGGATCAAACTGCTATACGGAACTCGTATGAAGGCCGGAGTGTCATCACGATGCTGTTCTCGAATCGCTACCGAAAGCGAAGCCGCGTTTCCTGTTCGCCTCCCGAGCGGGCCCAGACTCCATTTTTCAGTCATGTACTTTAGGAGACTTGTGTGATCGAACTGAGTGCTCTCCACCCGTTTCCCAACCCACGGTGAGACGAGAACGGCAGGCACCCTAACGCCGAGCCGATCGAAGTGAAAAACTGCCGAAGGATCCTCCGGATCTATTCTGGCGGCGAGGTCGTCGGGTGGTTCCGCCGGAGGAGGAGGAACATGATCGAAGAACCCACCGTGTTCGTCAAAGGTGACCACCAACAATGTTGAGTCCCACAACTCTGGACTCGAACGGATCCCGTTGTATACGTCCGCAACAAGCTTCTCGCCCTTGAAGACATTGTGCGGAGGATGATCGTCGTTTTGGTCGGCGCCAAAATACTTTGGTTCGATGAACACGAACGCGGGAAAATCAGGCTCATGTGCGCAGTCGCGGTAAAAGTCGTCCACTCGATGATAGTGCGCCAGGTTTTCGGGTCTGCGCTGATGAGTGAGCAACAATGAACTGGGAAAATCATAATAATAGACGCGCCAGGATTCGTCTGCCTCATCGAGCCGATCAAAAATCGTGTCTTGAGTTTGGTCGAAATACGTCGCGAGCTGGGGATCACGCCATCCCTCCGGCATCAGCGCCTGACCGTGGCATGTGCCGGTCAAAGCGAAGAAACGGTTGGGCCAAGTCGGCCCTGGTAACGAAGAAAACCAATGATCGCAGATGGTAAATTCTAGAGCTAGCGTGTGCAACGCCGGCAGGAAATCTAGCGGGTGGTAGCCCATAATCTCCTGTCGTGCTGCCGACGAGCTGTTAGGGTAGTTCCGTTCGAAATCGAGCACAAAGCCGCCATTGTTGTTCTGCAACTGTTCGAAGACAAATCTCACTTCATGCTTCGGGTCAGGTGTGACCTGTTTCGTTTCGGTCGGTTTTTGGACGTAGGCAACGCCATCGCTATCCGCGTTGGAATAGGGTGCTGATCCGAGAGGTTTCACTCCCTCCAATTCCGGGTAAACGCTTCGGAAGCAGCCCAACATCCGATCGAATGATTGGTTTTCAAGCAACAGAAGCACAATATGGCGAATAGGATCCGGCATTGCCACCTCCAGCCGCGGCTCATTATAGCAACACGTGGGTTGCATTCAGTTAAGTCCATAAGTCTGATAGTCATGAACCGATAACTGTGATATACGATTTCCAACACACCAGGGCTTTTTTCAGGCGCAAAGGTTTCTTATGCCAAGCAACAGCTGCATCGTAATTGGCGCAGGACTTTCCGGACTCACTGCCGCATACGAACTCACGTTGAACGGGTGGGACGTCACCATCGTCGAGTCACGGGACCGCCGTGGAGGACGCGTCTTCACCCATCGATTCGAAAAAGCCCCGAAGTTATATTGCGAGTTGGGCGGCGAATGGATAGGAAACGGGCACAAACAAATGAAGGCATTGTGCAGCAAGTTCGGCTTGCCGAAATTAATGAAACACGCTTTCGATTTCTCTTTTCTGGAGGCTGGAAAGATCAAGGAAAGTTTTCGCGCGGGTCAATGGCCTTTTTCAAAGAAGGCCAAGATCGCATTTAAAACGCTGAGAGCGGAAGCAAAAAGCTGGAGCGCGCGGACGCAGGAGATTCTTGACCGCAAGGACTGGTGGACGATTCTTCGCGATCGCGGCTTTACCCGGGATGAACTATTGAGACGCGACTTAATGGACAGCACGGATTTTGGAGAGTCGATACGTCAAGTCGGAGGATTTTCGGCGGCTGCCGAATACTTCGCGGGAAACAAAAATGACGACATGGATTTTCGGATCAAAGGCGGTAATTCCCGGCTCGTTGACAAACTGGCGGAATCGATCGTCGCACGGCGTGGACGCATACACCTTAACCAGGAAGTGAAGCGAATCCGTCAAAATGGCGACCACGTTTGCGTCGAAAGCCGCAACGGACAGGTCCACAGCGCAGCGTTTTGTATTTGCACGGTTCCGGCGCGAACGTTGACCAGCATCGAATTCGTTCCGCGGATGCCGGATGACCAATGGGATGCGGCCAAACAACTTCAATACGCAAGGATCATGAAAACAGTTCTGCTTTTCGAGAAAAGATTTTGGATGAGAGGAAGCAAGACAAGATTCTCGTGCTTCACGGATGGAGCATCCGATTTTATTTTCGACTCGACGCTGTATCAGAAAGGCACTCATGGAATTCTGTGCAGCTACGCAATTGGCGACAAAGCAGACGATCTGAGCGCGTGCAGCCCTGCAATGCTCCAGGGACGGATCGAACAAGATCTGCGCCTGATTTTTTCAGCAATCCACCCGAAACCGCGAGCTGTGGACATGAAGGCGCAGCCATGGCAGAAGGACGAGTATACGCAGGGCGCGTACGCGCTTTATCGACCCGGACAGTGGTTTGGTGTACGTGCCGTTTTGCAGGAACCTCACCTGCGTGTGTACTTTGCCGGAGAGCACCTTGCCGACGAGCAAGGCTTTATGGAGGGCGCAGTGGTTACGGGTCAGGATGCGGTGGCCAGTGTCCAAAGGCGAGCGCGTCGCCGCTGCTGCACACCAGCCCGCATCCCGCGATTGTTCGATCGCGTCAGCAAGGGCAACAATTGTGATTGTGCGGCCGAAACCGTAAAGGTGACGCTGGTATTTGCCACGTTGGTTTCCTATACAGACGGAACTTTATCTCGCACATATGTTCGAGCCGCAAGGCGCCGAAGGCGAGGGACGCTAGCAAGCCGCTACCGAAAGGGTGAAAAGCAGAATCGTGATTGCTGTCTCTCATCATAGCCCCTGCGGGTTACGCAAAGCGGTGACCTACTGCGCGGTGGGGCAGTGAGAAAGAACCAACGGCGGGCACCGGCCTTCATATGAACAGTTGCCGGAATATTTCCGGAACTTGCTGACTATGATGGCATCAGGCTCGCAATTCGCTCGGCCAATGCGCCAATCGTGCGTGACGGATTGACTCCAAGCGCTCGCGGCACGACTGCTCCATCGACAACGTATAGGTTCTCGTAACCAAATACATTCCCTTTGTGGTCGACGACACCGTGATCCTCGGATTCACCCATGTTGCATCCACCCAGAGGATGCGGGGTAATCAGCTCTTTGCAGAGTAGCCAGGTCGGCAGCGGGAACGGATGTCCCCCGGTCGATTTGGCGAGTTCATTGTGCTTCTCTAAGATCGTATTGAACATGGGAAGTGATTGCGCGATGTCCCACCTCAAATCGAGGATCTCCCCTGACAGACACAACTCCCCGTTCCCGGCGTCCACTCCCTGCGCGAACCAGGGCATGATGTGTTTGAAAGCGTCCACATTTGCGGACAGCAGCGTCAAATGTTGCAGTAAAGACTGCATGCTTAGTTGGGCGAGAAGGTGTTCCTCTTCGGGCGCCTTACGCACCCGATCCAACACCGCCTCAAAGTACTTGTTCAGCAGGTTCGGGATAACGCCGTCCTGAATCCAGAAAGTTTTTCCATTGTCGCTGCCATCCAGATAGTCGATCACCGAGCCAATGGCGACGCCGCGATCGGGCCATACCTCTCGATGCAGGTAAAAAGCCGGAGTCAAAAAATCACCATTGCTGCTCCAATTCTTTCCCAGGAAGCGACTGATCCGGGGAAGCGTTCCTGTTATGTCGCGGCAGCGCAAGAGAAGCTCAGTGGATCCCAAGGAGCCTGCGGCGACAACGACGGACGTCGCAGTAGTTGATCCGGAGAGGCGGCCGCCGTCGCGCAGCTCGTCATGATAGACGCGATATCCCCCGGAAATCGGTTCAATATTTGTCACCAAATGAAGCGGCCGGATCTGAGCGCCGCTCTTTTTTGCCAGAAACAGATAATTCTTATCGAGGGTATTCTTGGCGCCGGCTCGGCAACCGATGTCGCATTCTCCTAACTGCGCGCAGTACCCTTGCTCTGCTCCATGCTTATTGGTGAATGACCTACTCTTCGTAATGTCCGGCTCTTGGTTGAAGTCGTAGTTGAGTTGCGCGTCGAAGGAGACTGCAACCGGCGCTAGGCCAAAGCGATTTTCCTGGTTTAAGTTCCTCGCGGCTTCGTTCATCAGTTGGACACGCGGGCTCCACTGATTCGCAGGAACCTGTTGCACGTCCAGAGCATCTCCGACCGTTCTGTAGTAAGGCTGCATTTCGTCATAGGTGATTTCGGGAGGCCAGCCCGCCTGGAATACCGATTTTGGCGGAACGGCTGACACATTCGCATAGATCAAGGACCCGCCACCAACCCCTGCGCCCGTGATGACACCCATTCCTTTGAACATTCTCAAATCAGTCCACCCGTGGTGTGTCTCAGGGTGGAGATTGCTCCAAATCCACTCGTCTTCCACATTGCGGGGATAAGTGTCCTTGCTCCACTCTTGGCCGCGTTCAAGGATCACCACCTTCTTGTTTTTCTGGGCCAGCCTGCAGCCGCTAATCGCTCCGCCGAAACCACTCCCGATAATGACCACGTCGAAATCCATGGTTGACCTCACCGGTTATTTAGTTTGTCAGCGTCCTCAAACTCGACCGCAGTGCTGCTGAAAACTCATGTAACGGCGCTCTGCAGCGGGCTTGTCCACCTCTTGGGGCCGTCAATCGACCGGTCGGCGCCTGTCTCCGAAAGGCAGCCGTCGGCTCAGCAAGTTCATTGTGCCGGCGGTGGGTAAACATTTGGCATCGCAGTCAACGCCGCTTGGCTCCTCTTTTCCCAGTCGCGGCCGTTTGAACGCAGCCAGGTCGGCCCCGGGGAGGCAGCCGACGTAATCTGGTCAGACTAATGGCATAGAAGTGAATGCGCCTCACGCCTGTTCTCCGAGGTCGCGGTGCCATCGTTCTTTTCGAGATAGGCGAGGAGTTCGGCCGAGACGCATTTCGCTTTCCACCAATTGGTATACTCCCATTTGCTATCCGCGAAGTCCGTAACTCCGCTGAGGTCCGCTCCGTCCAGACTCACATTGGAAATCAGTTTTCTCGTGAATGAAGATCCCGCAAAGTTGACTCCCTTAAAATCAGCGTGATAGAGAGCCCCGCCCCGCAAATTGGCGTGAGAAAAATCAAGCCCGTCAAATTGGCCAAATTCGAGCACCACACCGCCGAGATCCATGCCCTGGGGCGTTCCACTCTTGCTAACCCACAGGTCATGCAGGCCATCGCTGACACTATCCAGCATCCATGCGGCAGCCACTGCTTGTTTGCGGCTGGCGATATCCTGCTGAATGAAAATGGGTGGATCATCATCGCCCAGAATTTCTCTGAGCGTTCCAAATTCCAGTTTCACTGGCTGGTTTGCCAGGACACTCACGCGATAGAGGTCCAGCTGGGAGTTGAAGAGTGTTTTCGCGACTGCGACGATATGGGACTGATTAGACTTGCTGTTGTCGTAGAGCATGTCGAAAAGAACGTTGTCAAACCCGTCCGGATTATCGACGTGAGGTAACAGGGTGGCGGCGACAGTTCGGGCTTGAACGGAATAATGCGGTGAATCAAAAAAAGTGCGCATGGCGAAAGCACTGATAAGGGTAGTGCCAGTGTCTTTCATAGAGACATTCTTGATGGCATCTCGCCATTGCGATTCTTCACTCACATCGACTTGAAGTTTGGCGCTGGACTGATATTGCCATGTCTGAGCAAGCAAGGCCGCCCCTGTCAACAACACAGCGAAAAGGGGTGTTAGGGTGCTCGCCCAATACTTGGTCCTGCCAAATTTGTATTCGAGAGAAGCCTCCTTGGTGTCAAGGAGAATCTTAGTCGTTTCCATCATCAGCTTGCGCTTTTCGCTGACAGCCGTGGCAATTTCCATCGCCTTGCGTCGGACCTCCAGATCATCGGAGGCCACGGCCTGCTCCAGGGCTTTTTTCTCGATAGCATCGAGCTCGTCCACAAGTTCACCTTTTACGGAGCGGCCGCAGCCTGTATGTCAGTGACTGGATGAATTTCCCAGGCAGTGGCTCTCCAGTTACCAGCCCCACCAGGATTGGTGTTTTCAGCAGCATTTGCGTGCTGCGAGTCGAAGGTCAGCCAACCACTCACCTTGACCCACTTGTGTCGAAATTGCTTGCGCAGGGTTTTCGTTGCCCAATCGGTTCCGCTGGCCCCCATGATCGATCGCAGGCGCGGCGTCACCTCCACCACAACGCTCTGCGTCATTGCAGTGTCGGTCTGATGCAAGACCAGCTCGATGTGACTGTCCGCATGCACGGCATCTGTCTTGCCACAGTTGCATGTCTCCCCGCCTCCAGGTTTCACGTCCAGTACAAAACCAGTAATTTCGGCCCCACTCGTTGAATTCCAACGGGTCGTATCAATGCCCCGCGCAAGAAGGGCGCTGAGTGTTATGGAATGATCGATCTGGTTATTCTGAGGCGGCGCATAGCGATTCTTCAACTGATTGAGCTTCTTGAGGTTCGCGGTCTTCGCGTTTCCGTCCAGACCGCAGCCGTCAAAATCGTCCATGTTGGTAGGAGGCGCTTGGGCCTTTGCGCCCAGCACGAGGAAGCATAGGGGCAGAAGAATTAGCCTCTTCATGGGTATCTCCTGACAAGAAGCGTACGTGGGGTGTTTACTGCGCCTTGTCTATCTCAGAGGGGTATATATGTCAAGGGCATTAAGCTGAAATCGGACCGCCGTGAATTTGTTGCGCGGGCACCGCTTGGGCCAGCACCGCGTTAAAGCCATGAAAAGAGAAACCCGTATTTGAGGCTATTGTGCGACATGAACACTAAGAGCAGGCAGTGCAGCAAAGCCGGCGATGCGATGCGGCCTCGACGTACGCCATCAACCGCCCGGCGCAGTGGTTCAGCGTGCGCCCCGAAGAGTCGGAAGGTTTCATGAAGGAGCCATAAAGACGGAGCCACCAGCCGCTGATGCTCTGTAGGCAGTAACAAAGTGCCGGGGCCCTATTTTTTGTAACCAAGCCACTCGAAACCGGGTACGACGATGACAGTAACAAGTACCGTTATCATAAATTGATTATTTTACTTGACAACTGAGTCCCGCACCGCGAGACTCCCTCCCTAGTCGTCACGTAATGGTAGGTCCAGCGATGTTCTCCCCGACATTGCGCTTTGCGCCGGCCTTTGAAATATCGCTGTCCCAGGATTGTACGGCTTTTCGGCACTGCCTGGAGATCATTTCCCCCGATCCTTCCTTAGTGCAAATCCCAGAATTGGAGGATTTCTGATGGCTCAAAAACACAGCACGCCCCCCCGTGGATTGATGTCCGTAGCTAAGGGTCCTCAATTCGAGGGCCGCTTCGGCAGGTTGTTTCCCGACGCAAAGCACGCAACATTCGGCGCCACGGAACAAGAAAACGAGAAGAATCTGGCCGCGCTAGGCGCAAAGATGTCAGCCGGATTCGATCCGCCCAAGGATGGTAAGGACGATGAGGAAAGCGGCATTCCAGCGCTCTATACCTACCTCGCGCAGTTCATCGATCATGACATCACTTTCGACCCTGCTAGCAGTTTGCAGATGCAGAAGGACCCCGAGGCCCTGACGGATTTTCGGTCGCCTGCATTTGATTTGGACAACGTCTACGGCCGAGGTCCCGACGACCAACCCTCTCTCTACGACGGCGGGAACTCATTTTTGCTTGGCGAGCCTATTACAAACGGCGACCCGAACGCCACAGACTTGCCTCGCAACACGGCAAAGATTCGGCGCGCGCTCATAGGTGATCCTCGCAACGATGAGAACGCGATCGTTTCTCAGCTTCAAGGCCTTTTTCTTCGTTTTCACAATCGAACCCTGGCGGACAACCCCAATCCGAAGGATTCCACGGAAGAGTTCAAGAACGCCCAGAAGCTAGTCCGCTTCCACTATCAATATGTCATCCTGAACGATTTTCTGCCGCGTATTGTAGACTCAGCGGTCCTTGACACATACAAAAGCAATGGTCATTACGATAAAAAGAAGCTGAAGTTCTACCATCCCAAAACAAGGCCGTTCATGCCTGTTGAGTTCTCGGTAGCCGCATATCGCCTTGGTCACTCCATGATCCGTCCAGGCTACCGACTCAATGACGCCATCCTACTTCCGATCTTCCCAGTTCCTGCTTCCACTGCACCCGGTTTCTCACAAGGGCTCACCGGATTCCGCGCCATGGTCTCCAATTGGGGCATTGATTGGGGACGCTTCATAGACATCGATGTTCGCACTTACGATGGCACCCCCTTCGAGAACCTAGAACGACTTCAGTTTGCCTATCGCATCGATACGTCTGTCGTGAACCCTCTGTCGACCCTGCCCCCATCGGTTGCGGCCAATCCGTCTTCGCTTCCGCAACGCAATCTTCTGCGGGCGTGGCGCCTCGGGCTTCCGTCCGGACAGACGGTTGCGAAGGCAATGGGGATCACACCCATGCCGGACAAGGAGATCCGTATCGGGAAGGGCGTGGATAAACCCGCGGCCGGTGAAGAGCCGGTGAGCATAAGCACTCTCGGTTCCGCCTTCAAAGAGAACTGCCCGCTATGGACATACGTTCTGGCTGAGGCCATGAATCATCAAACGGCAGTCAACATTCCCGTAAACGGAAACGTTTCACCCATCACAACGCCGCGGCTCGGGCCAGTTGGAGGTGGAATCGTGATGGAAGTCTTCTTAGGTCTCATGTTTGAAGATCCAACGTCCCTGTTAAGTTCGGATCATACGTGGCGTCCCAAGAACAACCCCAACTACGGTCTGAAAGACTTCGTGAAATATGCCTTGGGAAAATGAGCTTCAGCCCAGCCTCTGGGCCGAGAGCACTTATCAGAATCGATTTTCTTCACTCACCCAGCCAAATTCATGAAGCGCATTCTCCAGCGGCTCAACGCGACCGTCGATGTGAGTTCATTCGTGAAACCGCGCCATTAGCTTCTAGGTGGCGTTCGCGTCCATTTGACGAGCTCACTTTCGCGACGGATTCCATGTGGACGCGAACGCTGATCGGGCACTAGCCGTGCTATGCGGGCATTTTGCTTCGGAGCTGGGCGAGCTTCTGTTTCGTATCCGCGAAATTCTCTTGATTGAGTTGCAAGCAAGGTTTGAGCAGTGGAATGTCCGCGGCCGCGGATGTCTTTCGCCAGCAGACTTGGCGGGAATTCATTTGTATGGCCGTTGGGACGATTTTGGGCGTATCGTACCGAAAACAGATCGCTAGTTTTGTGTGAAAGGGGTGTGCTATGCGAGCCGCCTGGGGAGTGCTATTTCTCTCATTGGCTGTCAATACCAGCACCTGTTTGGCCCAAACGGTAGGGGCCAGCTTACAAGGCACGGTTTACGACCCGTCCGGGGGTTTTGTTCCCGGCGCGGCGATCGAAATCCGCAACGCCGAACAAGGCGCGGTGCGAGCTCTTATTACGGACGATAAGGGCCGCTATCGCGAACCACTGTTGCCTCCGGGAGAGTATGAGCTGCGCGTTAAGGTGGCGGGCTTTCAGCCGGTGGTGCTGAAGGGCATTAAGTTGACGATCGGGCAAGATGCGGTGCTGGACGTCAAACTGGAAATTACGGGCGGCGTTGAACGCATAAACGTTAGCGCCGACGAGGCCCCGCCGATCGATCTGGCCTCCGCAGCGCTGAGCGGGACCGTGAACCGCTCGCAGATGAATGATCTGCCGCTCAATGGGCGCTCGTTTCAGGAGCTGGCACTTTTGCAGCCAGGTGTAAACGCCGCGGTCGCGGCGGGAAGCGACGCAGTGGGCGGACGTGGAAAGAAAATCACTATTGACGGTGCGCGGCCGGAGCAGAACAGTTTCCTGCTGGACGGCTCTGACATCAACAATGTTTACAACAAAACACCGGGGTCGGTGGCCGGCGTGCTGCTGGGCGTGGAGACGGTGCAGGAATTCCAGGTGCTGACGAATTCTTATTCGGCGGAGTTCGGCAGATCTTCAGGCGGCATCATCAATGCGATTACGCGGTCGGGAACTAACAAACTCCATGGGAACTTGTTTGAGTATCTGCGCAATTCGGCGCTGGACGCGAAGAACTACTTTGATCCGGCGACAAATCGCATTCCGCCTTTTAAGCGCAATCAATTCGGGGGAACACTGGGCGGGCCGATTCGGCAGGATAAGACGTTTTTCTTCGGGGCTTTCGAGGCCGTCAAGGAGCGGCTGGGAGTAACGGGCTTAACGAATGTGCTGGACGATAACGCACGCAATTCGGCTACTGGCGCGGTTAGTTCACTAGTACAGATTCTGTTCCCGCGGGCGAACGGGCGGGTGCTCGGGGGCGGCGTTGCCGAGTACTCATTCACGAGAAGCCAACCCACCGATGAATACTTCGCGCAGGGCCGGATCGATCATCACTTTTCCGAGAAGGACATCTTGTTTGGCCGCTACACCTTCGACAACGGCAACGTCGACCGGCAGATCAACAATAAGCCGCCGGACGTCTTTTTTAAGGAGCGCTCGCGCAATCAATACGTGACGCTTGAACACGTACACACGTTTTCACAGAGACTGTTGAATACGCTGCGCGTGAGCTTCGCGCGATCGACATCTGAGGTTGATAACCAACGCACCGTAGATGTGCCGCCAAACCTTTGGTGGATACCTCCGTCGGCGGGCGGCGTGCAGTTCGGGTTCCTGACGATTTCGGGACTGGTGACGGAGATGGTGGGTGATTACCGCCTACCGCGGAACGATCACCTGAATAACTACCAGTGGCATGACACGCTGTTTTGGACCAAGGCTGCTCACGGTTTGCGCTTCGGTGGCGAGGGCCAGCGCATGCAGTTCAATCAGCATACGACCAGCCAGCTGGGCGGCATCATGATTTTCACAAGCTTGGCGAATTTCTTGACGGGCACGCCTTCGTCGTTCAACTTCGCTGTGCCGGGGCGAATTGATCCGGATCGCGGCTTCCGGCAATCTTTCTACGCGGCTTTCGTGCAAGACGACTATCGTTGGAAACCAAATTTAACCCTCAATTTGGGCCTAAGATACGAGTTCGCCACAGTCCCCACAGAAGTAAACGGGAAAATCTCCAACCTCCGCAGCATTTCAGACTCTGCTATGGTCATTGGGGACCCCTGGTACGCCAACCCGGCACTGAAGGACTTTGCGCCGAGAATTGGCTTGGCTTGGGATCCGTTCAAGAATGGAAAGACTTCGGTGCGATCTGGGTTTGGGATCTTCTACGACCAGCTTCTGCCCAAGTATTATGTATTTTCGGGCAGCCTCAATCCACCATTCACGACGCGCACGAGCCGAACAAATCCCCCATTTCCGAATGCCGTGCAAGGTTTCAACGCGAACGCTCCAGTCTGTGGAGTTCCCGGCGGCCCAACGGGAGGCTGTCCTGCCGGAAATCTCAAGGCCAATCTCCAGACGGTGAACTACGACCTGCAACCCTCTTATATCATGCAGTACAACTTAAGCGTGCAGCGCGCTCTGCCTGGTAATTGGGACCTGACGCTCGGCTACGCAGGCTCTCACGGGCTCCACCTGATTCGGGTTGCTGATGCCAACTTAGCCCCATCGATCCTCGTAAACGGTGTAAAGACTTACCAACCGTCGCTGGGTCGCCGCAACGCGACTTTTGGTGGCGTCACTCAGCGCGAGACCGATGCGCAATCCTTCTACAACGCACTACAGGCGGGCGTGACCAAACGACTCTCGGGTAGCTTGCGCGCGCAACTCTCATATACTTTCTCCCGCTCGATTGACGAATCGAGCGGCATTAACTCCCAGGATTTCGACAACACCACCCAATATTCGATTGATTTCTATGACCGCAAGGCGGACCGCGGCCTTTCGAGCTTTTCAGTGAAACATGTTCTGGTGGCGAACTGGAGCTATGAACTACCGTTTGGAAGAGGCAGCACAGGTCTAACCGGGCTGCTGGTGAGAGGCTGGCAGCTCAACAGCATCGTGACAGCGCAGTCGGGCACTCCATTTGAAGTGCGGCTCGGCCACAACCAATCGGGAAACTTGAACACCATTGATTTCTCCATTCACGAAAGGCCGAACGTCCGGCCAGGCGCGTCCAACAATCCGATCCTCGGCGATCCCAAGCGCTGGTACGACGCAAGCGCGTTTGTGCTGCAGCCCGCCGGCACGATCGGTAATCTTGGCAGGAACACGCTGATTGGCCCTAAACTCGTGAGCTGCGATTTCTCTCTCTTCAAGCAATTCGCGTTGGGGGAGACCAAGGCGCTGCACTTCCGCGCCGAGACGTTCAACATCTTCAACCATCCGAACTTCGGGGTACCCAACCAAGCAAACCGGACTGCTCTGCTGCCCACAGGCATGGTGAACCCCAGCGCCGGCGCTATTCTGAGCACGGTGACGACATCGCGACAAATTCAGTTTGGATTGAAGTTGACGTTCTAGATTGCCCCAATTGCACGGCGAACGAGTACAGCGGGACATAGAATCCCCAAGTCGTTCGGTAGGCTGTGTGTGGTTTCAGGTCCCGAGGACAAGGATCGAGCGGATATCAGCTCAGACTGTTTCACAGCAGGCGCCAGCGGAGGGCAGCGATCACAGGGCGGCTCTATTCGCGGGCTTTCTCGGATGGACGCTGGGTGCTTTCGGTTTTTTCTTAGTAGTTCTTAGCGGTGAATCCTCACTGCCCGGTGCATGATAACGCGCTTATCGGACATCTGGTTTTGCTTTATTTATCAGGCACAACCCTAAGCCCTTGTAGTCATAGTTGTGAGTCGGCGTCACTCATGTTAGAAGTCTGGACTCACCGGTAGGTGTACCGATGACATGGTGGAGTCGCCTGGTGGAGTTTGGTTCGCGAAAGGCCTTTACAGCCCGGTTCTTGCTTACCCTATTACACGGAGCTTGAGCGAAACCGCTTGGGGAAAATTCGTCGCGATTTCAGTGACCTGGAAAACTCGCCGGAGATCAACCGTCTCCGCACAGAGTATGAATCCGAATTGCTCAGTCTGCCTCGCCGCCCGGCCGAGGATGAACCTCTGCTGACGAGTCTGATTGTCCCTCCATCGGGCTTCTTTACGGTAACGCTGCCCGATTCCACACCTTGCCTTCTCACCTTCTCGACTCCCCTCCGGGCGGGTGAATACGCGCGCATCCGTGCGGGGTCGGTGCAGTTACAGTATCTGCCCTCGAGTCCAAAGAAATTTGTGCAGCTGCTGGGCAACCTGAAGAGTTATGGGAACATTCAGAGTTTTGCGCTCGATGTGTGCCCCCATTGCATGACTTTCCCCAGACTCAATACAAATTCCATGTTGGCCCCTGCGGATGTCTTGCAAATCTGGGCCATCCATAAATCGGGCGAACTCGCGCGGGAATCCCTGTATTTCGCTAGCGCCAAGGAGGCCGCAGGGCGTGGCAACTTGCAGGAGGCGAAAGAAACCACCCTCGAAGCCATCCAGCATGTCACCACGGACTCGGCGCGCCTTCATCTCCTGCTGGGCAAGATCGCTCTCTCCTTAAGGGAGAAAAAGGTGTTCCGGGAAGCGGAGGCCTTTCTCGAATTTCTGCACGCTAAACAATCCCTCCGGGAGCTCCTTGCAGCGGAAGAATCCGGAAAGATCCAATACTGACTGAGGGACGAGAAGCCGCAGTGTAGCGGGACTCGCGGGATGACAACCGTAGCGACTTGGATCGCCGAGCTGGGGGATACCAGCAATAAGGTTGTGCGGGTTAAGTTCCACACCTATCTGTTTACGGCTGTCCCTCTCAGAAAAGTTTCCAACCTCGATTCCGGCACCGCGAAAGAAACAAAAGCCGCTTGGTTATAGTCTCAAGTCTGGTTAGTCACAAAATCAGACAAGTGCGCCGTCAACTTTCGTGCTGGATTCCACTTCTACGATTACGGCGTTTACCAGGGCCGATATTTAAGGCTTGACTCCTTCCTATTCCTCTTCATATGCCCGCTTCAGTGCCTCGATATCAAACTTTTTCATTTTGAGGAACGCCTTGGTTACACGTGCCGTTCGGTTCTTATCCGTGCCGCCAAGCATCTCGTTCATAATCGTGGGAGTGATCTGCCAAGAGAGGCCGTACCTGTCCTTGAGCCAGCCGCACTGTCCGCCTTTCGGATCGGCGGAAAGCCTTTCCCAAAAATAATCGATTTCGCCCTGCGTCTCGCAGGGCACGATGAATGATATCGCCTCGTTCAAAGCAAATTTGTGCTCCCGCGCAGAGTCCATGGCTCCAAACTCCTGGCCGAGAAGCGTAAACGAAGAGTATCTTACCGTGCCTTCTCTGTCCGGTTCCTCGCCCTTTCCATAACGCGCAAGTATATTCGCGTTCGTGGTCCCGTCGGCGCCGGCAGGTGAATTCTTGAAAACCTCTGCGTAAAAATTAACCGCTTCTTCCGTTTTGCCGCAGACCCTACCCACAAACATGAGTACGGGGGTGATCCTCTGCTTCATCTCGCGCTCGCCCGCCAAAATCACCTGCCAAGAGAGTCCGTACTTGTCTTCCAGCCAGCCGTACCGGTCGCTGAAGGGGTAGCTGCCGAGAGGCATGAGAACTTTTCCACCTACAGAAAGTTTCTCGAAGATCGCGTCGACTTCGTTTTTTGTTTTACAGTTCATGTGGAATGAAACGGAGGGATTAAACTTGAAAAGTGGTCCGGCGCCTATGGCCATAAACGGCTGCCCCGAAAGCTCGAACGACACGATCTCGCAATCCCCTGACGGCGTGTTATGAAGAGTTTTTATATTCGTGATCTTTGAGTTTGGAATCAGAGAAGTATAAAGCTCGGCCGCCTCTCTTGCCTCTTTGTCGAACCATAGGTGTGGAGTGATTTTGCGCATAGGATCTTGCTCCCCGTTTTGAGTCACTGAATCAGTTAAGCTGATTTGTCCAATCTTGTCGAGGCCCAGCCTTTGCGTATGGCTGCCAAGTCTCGGATTTTGGCGGTTCGGGTCTCGCATTGCGTGGCAATCTGAGGCCGGCGGGGAATTGGCGGGCTTCGTGGGGTGTGCTTGCATAGCCCCTTCAGGCACTGACACCTGATTCGCTGCCCCGGGGGCCGGTGTTTTGGACTGAAATTAAGGATGCTTTGGATTTCCGTCCTATACTTGCTCTCCGTGCTCCTTATCTCGCCAAGATTCGTGTACCTGATTGCGGCCCTGTGCTCGCTCTATCTGTCTGTCGCGCCATTCCTCAGCAGTTTTCATAGTCCGATTACATTCTCTAGGATTGCTCTATGGATCGGCACAGTATTGCTGCTGATCGCCGCCGTTTCCCCGTCGAACCGAAAGAGCAACATGACTGCGCTGGTCGGCAGCACGGTAACCGCTCTTTTACTGGTATATGGAATATCGAGATTTGTGGCTTTCAGGCTGGGCTACGTCCACGCCAAGGGACAGCTTGGCGCATATCGACCGAACACCTTTGATCGCGTAAACCAAATAGTGACCAAGCCTTTGTTGCTTCTGTTTTTGATTTCCTCGCTGGCATCGCTGTTGATCTCGGCTTTAATCACATTCCGTTTGCGGAATCGAACTGGCTCATCTCCGTTCACCGAAAGCACTCCCGGTTAGTCGCGTTACGGTCCAAGTGGAATGACTTGATTTGCGCAGCTTAAAGTCCATGACTCCTCGCAGCCAACATGAGAATCCCGCCAAGAATCAACGCCGTGAACAAAACGAAATAAATAACTCAGATTTTAGGTAAGCCACTGGTTCGACCAGTGAGACCAGAAAAGGTTTGACCGTTCCGTTTGGGCATAACACCCCCCGTGGCTTGGTGAGAGCCAGAAAAAGGAGGATGTTATGTCGGAAACGTATCAAAGGTTAGCGCATTCCAGTTGGGACTGTAAGTATCATGTGGTGTTGTGCCCAAGCGGCGGCGCAAGGTGCTGTTTGGCCAGGCACGACGCAAGTTGGGAGAAGTATTTCACGCATTGGCGCGGCAGAAGGAGTGCCAGATCATTGAGGGACACCTGCTGCCGGACCATGTGCACATGTGCAT
>WNGP01005000.1_pt1 | contig 20507 bp, 17 predicted proteins | sample 5407671 | NCBI WGS metagenome assembly WNGP01 (sample SAMN13153381, study PRJNA577476) | soil metagenome | isolation source: 40 cm soil or saprolite under Garry oak tree replicate 2 | place: USA:California | collected 2016-06-15 | reverse complement strand
CACGAGCGGGAAGCAAGGCTGCACCGCAGGACGAGATGGGAGTACCCATCTTGCCAGCCTCCGCTCGTCTGGCAGCAGATCTCGGCAGGGGTGCCTGTCGCTGGTTGGAGGTCTACGAGCAATACAGCAGGGCAGCCTCCCCGGAAGGCTACGAGGACTTCCATTTCGCCTGTGGCCTGTGGGTCCTCTCCACGGTGGCTGCCAGGCGCGTCTGCCTGCGGCTACAGCGCAAGGCCATTTACCCTTCGCTCATGCTCGTGCTCACCGCCCGCACCACGCTCTTCGCTAAGACCACGACGGCGGAGGTCGCCAAAGAACTGATCCACGCGGCCGGGCTCAGCTGGCTGCTGGGTGGCGATAAGATCACGCCGCAAAAGCTCATGTCGGACATGACCGGCCACTTCCTTCCCCCCGACTATCAGGATCTGCCTCCTGAGCGGCAGACCTGGCTCAGGAGGCGCCTGGCCATGCCGGGGCAACGCGGCTGGTACTACGACGAGTTCGGCAAGTTCGTCAAGGCCATGGTGCGCCAGAACAGCTCCATGGCCGATTTCGCCGAGCTGCTCCTGACGTTTGACCGCTCGCCAGAGACCTACGAGAACGCCACGCTCTTGCGCGGCTGCGAACCGATCAGCAAGCCCTACCTGGCGCTGCTGGGCAGTATGACGCCGGCCAACATTCGCGACAATGCGAAGGCGGGGGCCGAGTTCTGGGGCGACGGCTTCTGGGCGCGCTTCGCCTTCGTGGCCGCTCCTCCCGACGAATTCAAGAATGCCACCTTCTCGACCGAGGAACTCGCCATTCCAAGGGACCTCACCACCACCTTGCGTGCCTGGCACGAGCGGCTGGGCGTGCCGGAGATCAGCATCGAGGCGGTCACAGATGAGCACGAGCGCGAGACCGGGCGCTACACCATCACGCGTGGGCCGCTGCCCGAGCATGCAGCCACCATCGCCCAGGACGCCTACCAGGCCTACGACACCTACCGCCGGGCGCTGCGCTCGCTCATTCCCACCTTCCACACCCAGGACCTGGACGGCTCCTACGGGCGTCTGCCCGACATCGGGCTGCGCATCGCCATCCTGCTGGCCAGCCTGGAGAACGGCGACCGCATCGAACTGCGCCACTGGGCGAGGGCGCAGGAGCTCACCGAGCTCTTGCGGCGCAACCTGCACGCGCTCTACGCCCAGATCAATAGCGCAGAGCAGGAAGGGACGTGCCTGGAAGAGGCGCTGCTGGAGCATTTGCGTGGTTTGCCCGAAAGCCAGAAGGTCACCGTGCGGGAGTTGCAGCAGTACGGGCCCTACCGCGCCAGGAAAGCCCAGGCCTCGGCCGTCAAAGAGGCCTTGCAGAACCTGGCGGCTTCCGGCCTGGTCGCCATCCGCAAGGAGGGGGCCAAGGTGATCTACACGCTCAGTTCGCAAGCTCGGCAAGAACGAGAAGGAGAAACCCCGTGAGGAAACAGCAGGCCAATATAACTGGACTTTGCCATTTCAGCAATATTGCTGGAAGAGCAAAGTGTAGCAGGTGTAGCATATGTAGCAGTGTAGCATATCACTCCCAAACACGCTCAAAAACCTGCTACACTTGCTCCAAAATATAACTATACTCTCGTATATATATGTTAATATTACGAACTCCTCTTCATTGCCTGGATGAGAAGAAATAAGGTGTATGCTGTGAGCCATAGTTCCTGCTCAGCCATCTCCCCTTTGTGGAAAAGTGTAGCAGGTTTTGGGGAGCTTTGCTACACTGCTACATATGCTACACCTGCTACACTTCCTCTTGCCGTGATATGCCTGTGCTTGTTACCGCTCCATTCAGGCGAGCAAGAGGGGAGTTCGAGGCTCTGTTGATGCCGGGAAAAGAACGTGCCGCAGGCTCTAGGGGCATCTGCTCCACTGCTCCACTCCTCTCCATGTGATCTTTCGTGCTCCCTGTCCCTGCAAAGAACTCCCTGTCCCTGCAAAGAAAGAAAGGATTGCCGATGCCGACTGATTTGCTGAGCCTGGTCGAACTCGATGGCTTCTCCACGGTACGGAAATCGACCAGCCGGGGCGGCCAGTACAATGGCCCCTGCCCCTGGTGCCAGGGCACTGATCGCTTCCGCGTGCAACCCCACTATGGCCCGTATGGCTTCTTTGCCCGTAGCCAGTGTGGCCGCTCCGGTTCCGCGGTGGACTACCTCATGCAGAAGCGCGGCCTCTCCAAGCAGGCTGCACTGGCCGAGGTCGGGTGGATACCCAAAGACGGCAGCATCCCTTCCTTCCTCATTCCGGCCTCCGCCTGTGAGCAACGGCCACGCTGGAACGACCCGCCTCAGCCATGGCAGGATGCGGCAATCGACTTCGCTCGTCAGTGCCAGCGCCTCTTGTGGTCCCAGCAGGGCACGCTGGCTCTGGACTACCTGAGAGGGCGAGGACTCTGCGACAAGGTCATCAAAGGGGCGATGCTCGGCTATCATCCGAGCGTGGCTTATGGACCGGCTCACCTGTGGGGAAGAGCCGTGAAGCTGCCTCAGGGGATCGTTATTCCCTGGTTCATCGAGGGCCTGCTCTGGCGCGTGACGATCCGTGATGAGACGGTTGCGCAAGGCAGCGGCCGCTACATACAAATCGCTGGAGGGTCCAATGGATTGTACCTGGCCGATTCCCTCCGCCTGAAGCGTTCTGCCGTGGTGCTCGTCGAAGGCGAGTTTGACGCCTTATCCCTTGCGCAGGAGTGCGGAGACCTGGTGGCGGTGGTCGCGGCGGGCACTACGCAGGGGAGCCATACGCCGCGCTGGGTCTCGATGTTGGCCAGCCCACCGTGGGTACTTGTCGCCTTCGACGCCGAAGAGCAAGGCGACCGGGCCGCCACCTGGTGGATGGAGCGGCTGGAGAACGCCGAGCGGTTGCGACCCATCTGGAAGGATGCCAACCAGATGCTGCAAGACGGAGCCGATCTGCGTGCATGGGTAGCTTCTGCCTTGTTTCCTTTTGCCACTGGTCCCCAAACCCCAAGAACGGGGTCAGGACCAGCTACCTATCCTGCACGCACATCTCCACACAACCCACCCCTTTCATCACCTGATGCAGGTGAGCAGGTGGAGGAGACCAACCTCGTTCCTCCTGGCAGGGAAACCGCGGAGCGTCTCAGCTACCCACACGGCATGCTCGCATGGATGGCTCCTCCACCGGTCACTGCTTGCCCTGACTGTCACACGCACAACTGGCAGCCCTATTGGGGCAAGTGGGCGACACGGAGCTGGGGCTGTGGGACCTGTCACCCAGAAATAGCAACCAGCCTGGGACGGGACTACGACGAACACGAAACGGAGGTGCAACCATGATGGTTGAAGGTGGAGCGCGTCTTCATGTGGGCTGATCACTTCTTTCAAGAGGCGTGAAGGTGCAACCATGATGGTTGAAGGTGGAGCGCGTCTTCCCTCTGTATACAGACTGCGGTGGTTCCATTGATACAAGCAAAGCCTGGAATGAGAGGCGAAACGGGTCTCACACGAAGGGGTAGTACTGCCGAAGGAAGTATGCCCATCGAAGATGACGTTACCAACCCAGCGAGGCATCCAGCAGCAGGCCAACATCTCCCCCAACGAATGGCTCGGTGCATTCTGGATGTGGTTTCATAGGACCTCCCTCACCATGTCCTATCCCGACTCTTTCAAGACACATACACTGGCCTTGCCAGTTGCACATACACAGGAAAAGCAGGCCTTGCCAGAGCCAGAGGCATGAGAGGAACAAGGCCACGTGAGCGAAAGAAAGGAGCACCCATCTATGGTTGACCATCCCTCTTGTGTTGACGGGTGGACGGCAATGTTTCTCGGCCTCATGCAAGGAGTTCCAGACGAGGAGGATGCCAATGCATAAACGCAAAGAGAAGAAGCCCGGTCATGAGATGCAGCAACTGCTCCTCACCGTGGCCCAGGCGGCAGTCGTGTTGGGCGTGCATCGCTCGACCGTCTACGATCTCATGAAGTACGAAGGACTTCCAATGGTCTCCCTCGGAGGCCGGAGAGGCACCAGGATACTCCTCACGTCCCTGCATCAGTGGATGAAGGAACGTGAGAGCTGTTCTATCCTGTGAGGCCCTGCCTCATCATTTGATAGATGTTTGACGCCTCACACGACGTTGTATTGCTGATGTGAGGCGTTGTTGCGTACCGAAGCATGCAGAGAGGGCGATACAGCTATGGCAGAATCACCGCAAGAAAAGAAGAAGAGGAAAACCAAACGACGCGGCCGGGGTGAAGGGACGGTCTATCAGCGCAAGGATGGGCGATGGAGTGCGGAGATCACCCTGGAGGATGGCAAGCGCAAGACACTCTATGCGAAGACACAAGAAGAGGTCATACGGAAATTACAGCAGGCACAGTATGAGCAGAGACAAGGGATATTGGCAATGGGGCCGAAGCAGAAGCTCGCCGATCACCTCATCTACTGGCTAGAGCAGGTCAAAAAGCGCAAAGTGCGCGCCAGCACCTATATGCGCTATAGCGCTGCTCTGCACACGCATATCCTTCCTGCGCTGGGACATCTACAGCTCAGAAAAGTGACGCTGCGCACGATCCAACAATTCTACAATCGGAAACTGGATGAAGGTCAATCACACAGCTCTGTGATCACCATGAATAAAGTATTGAACCAGGCATTAGGATATGCTCTGAAAGAGCGCCTCATCGCAGCTAATCCTTGCAAAGGGATATCGCTTCCGACCGAGGGAAAACGCGAGGTCCAGCCCCTCACCGTTGAGCAGACACAACAGTTACTGCAGGCGGTGCAAGGAACTATGTTTGAGCCATTTATTGCCCTTGCAGTTGTGGTTGGGATACGCCATGGAGAACTATTAGCCCTGCGTTGGCAGGATATCGACTTTGCCCTGGGGTCGCTTGCGATCCACCATACCTTGACGCTCACAGAGGATCGCCAATTTGTGATGGGAGATCCCAAGACAAAAGCGAGTGAGCGGATCATCTTGCTCCCTCAACCGGTGATGGATATCCTCCTTGCCCACCGCGGCAGGCAGAAGGAAATTCGCTTGAGAGCCGGTCCAGCCTGGCAGCATCATGATCTCGTCTTTTGCACACAACAAGGTACCCAGTTGTGGCCCGACACCGTTCGAAGGCGCTTTTATCGGTTGTTGAAACAACTGGGGTTGCCCCAGATACATATTCACGACCTGAGGCATAGTGCGTCGACATTGCTGCGAAGTATGGGGGTAGACCTGAAAGTGATCCAGGGAATCCTGGGTCATAGTACACTGGATATGACGGCAAACGTCTATTCACATGTGCTCCCCTCAATGCAAAAGGAGGCCGTCGAGAGGATGAAAACCCTCTTTGAAAAGCCTTCTTCTTGACTGGTTACTGTCAAATAGACTGTCAAGAGTGGGTTTACACGGGGGCAGCGCCGTGTAAACCCGCATTTCTCCTGGATGGGAGGGGAAGAAAAAGTCGTGGCGCTGCTGACATACCGCTGTCACACCAACCTGTTATACTTTCGAGAGAAGAAACAAAACAAGAAAGAACTCGTTTCCTGGGAGGCAAAACAGCATGGCACACTCAACACTCAAACAGCAATTCGAGATTGCACCACGCGGACCATACTCATTGGCCGCCAGCATCGACTTTCTCAGCGGCTTTGCCCCGGCCGCGCATCAAGCTCACGAAACGGCCAACCATCTCCATCTCGCGTTCGTAGCCGATGGCAGTGAACAATCAGTTGGAGTCTGTCTCCGGGAAGAGGACTGTACAGTCATAGGTGAGATGTACGGCGAAGCCAGCAAAGACGTTGTACGCAAACAGGTAGCGCGTATCCTTTCCCTGGACATAGATGGCAGCGATTTCTCCACCGTGGGCGAGCATGACCCCGTCGTTGGCAAGCTACAGGCGCGCTACCCCGGTTTGCGCCCGGTCTGTTTCTACTCGACCTACGAAGCTGGCGCCTGGATTCTCATCAGTCACCGCATTCGCATCACTCAGGCGGCACGCCTGAAAGCCCGCATGGCGCGGGAACTGGGAGACATCGTTGATATACATGGAGAGCAAGAATACGCCTTTCCAGCACCCACACGTCTCCTCCAGCTAGAGAGCTTCCCTGGCCTCTTCGGACGCAAGATCGAATACCTGCACCGTCTCGCGGAGGCCACCATTGCTGGTCAACTCGATGCCGCCCGTCTCCGTTCACTACCGCAGGAGGAAGCGCTTGAAGCGCTGCAACAACTTCCCGGCATCGGCATCTTCTCCGCCGAACACATCCTGCTGCGCGGCGCTGGCGAACCCGACTACCTCACCCTCAACGAACCACGCCTCCCTCGCGCCGTAGCCCTGGCCTACCATCTCAAATCCGAGCCTTCCAGCCAGGAATTGCGCGCCATCTCCGAAAGCTGGCGCCCCTATCGCACCTGGGTCACCTTCCTCCTGCGCCACATGCTCGAAGATGAAACCCACGAAATAGCCTCCAACTACAGCAGTGTGCCAGGTAATTGAGCCTCCTTAGGTATGCTGGGCCTTGTCGTAAAGCGCGTACCAGGTATCATCATAATAGGGAGAGAACATATGCCCGGGCCGGATAAAGCTGGTGAAGTCGTTATGGCCATTGAGGTACAAATTGCCGTTGATCTTAATGAACCAGGGGCCACCGCTGGAACCACCGGTCATATTGCAGGGGATGGAGACAACCGTGCCACCACCATGCGGCGAGCTTTTGCCCAGGGAATTCTCGCAGGACTTTCTGGTCTGGCCATCGAAGGGAAACCCGGCGGGGTAACCATAGGCGTAGTAGGCTTGATCGGCAGGCTGATTATAGGCCCAACCGGCACCGCCGACCAGGTCGGTCAAGTCACCCTGACTACTGGGAGAGACAATAGCCATGCCAAGGTCATGATGAAAGTCATTTGGCTTGGCGTGTATCCAGTCGGAAGGGACCTCCAAATCGCGGGCGGCCCAGCAGCCATAAGGCGTACTGCCGTTATCGTACAGAGGACAGAAGATCAAGTTCTGCACCCAGTCACCATTCCAGTAGAGACAGTGGCCGGCAGTGTCAACCATACTATGGTTGAGGCTTGCGACGGCAGTACCAGAGCAGGTCATGTCTCGACCAGCGGCGTTGGTAAAAAAGACTTTCCCAACGGTGGAGAGGGGATAAGATGGGTTCCCATTGCGCGGGGGCTGCCCCTCTTGCTGGGCCGCCTTGCCCAGGCTGGTATCGATGCTCCCCGGTATCAGATCGGAAGCAATGCTGCTCTGCTCATCGGCGTCGGTGGCATCGCGCATGTTAGCCGCTGTCCAATGCTTGAGGGCAACGGCCGGGTTCGTATCCACCTGGTGCTCAACAATCGTCTCCGTAAAAGATGACACCCACGTATACAAAAAATTCCCAAGTGTAACCAGGTACACCAGGTATACAGCGGCAAGCAAGTAAAGAAGGATCCTGCCCACCAGGGGTAGTTGGATGAGTCTCTGCTGTCGTGGCATCATGCCCCTCTCTTTCATCAAGAATGGTGCGTACTAATCGGAAGGGCGTCGTGGCTGCTGTTTCCCTTGATCGCGAGTACCGACGTGCGGCAGATCGGCAGGTTTGGCCTTGCGCATTTTGTCCGCTGTCCAATACTTGAGGGCCTCATCGGAAGGCTTATCCACCGAGTGCTTAATGATCGTGGCCGGAGGATCTGGTTTAGAAAAACGCTTCCCTGCAAACAGGTACACGCCAACAAGCAAGCAAACAAGGATCGTGCCAGCCAGAGACAATTGTATGAGTCTATATTGTCGTGACATCATGCCTCTCTCTTTCCCAAAAGATAGTATGGACAGAACGCGTGCGCAGGGTATTATACACCGCAGAATCAAGGTCGCGTTTCCTCATATAGATAAGTATATCAGCATTTCTTGTTTTTATGAAGAGCAACAAAGCAGACAAACCCCAACAACACAAAAATATCAATATAATGAGGATTCAGACTGGAAAGCAATAGTTCTAGCATATATAATGAGGCTGAACAACCATCAACCAGGGAGGAAAAACCACATGAAAGCAGTCTTATGTAAAGAATACGGCCCCCCCGAAAGCCTTGTCATTGAAGATATCCCATCGCCCAGGCCCGGCAAAGGCCAGGTAGTCATCACCGTCAAAGCCTGTGGGGTGAACTTCCCGGACACCCTTATCATCGAGGGCAAATACCAGTTCAAACCAGCCTTGCCCTTCTCTCCCGGAGGCGAAGTTTCAGGCATCGTCAAAGAGCTGGGCGAGGGCGTCAACACGGTCAAGGTCGGCGACCGCGTCATCGCCTTCACCGGTTGGGGCGGCTTCGCCGAAGAGGTCGTCACAGAAGCAGCCAAACTCATCCCCATACCTGGCGACATAGATTTCGCCACCGCCGCCTCCTTCACCCTCGTCTTCGGCACTGCTCACCACGCACTCAAGGATCGCGCACACATCAAACCGGATGAGGCCCTGCTCGTACTCGGCGCGGCTGGCGGTGTCGGTCTCGCCTCAGTAGAACTTGGCAAACTCATGGGTGCCCGCGTAATCGCCGCCGCTTCCAGCGATGAAAAACTCGAGGTCTGCAAACAACACGGCGCAGACGACGTCATCAACTACACCAACGAGGACCTCAGAGAACGCGTAAAGACCCTTACCGGCGGCAACGGCGTTGACGTGATCGTCGACCCTCTTGGTGGCAACTACTCGGAACCCGCCCTGCGCAGCATCGCCTGGAATGGCCGCTTCCTGGTCATCGGCTTCGCGGCGGGCGACATTCCCCGTATCCCGCTCAACCTCACGCTGCTCAAAGGCTGCTCCATCGTCGGCGTCTTCTGGGGCTCGTTCACCGAGCACGAGCCGCGGCACAACCAGGAAAACATCCAGGAGCTCCTTACCTGGCTCGCCCAGGGCAAGCTCAAACCCCACATCTCCGCGACCTACCCGCTCGAACATGCCGCCGATGCCCTCAATGACGTCCTGAACCGCAAAGTCAAGGGAAAAGTTGTCCTGTTGACCGGAGAATAACAAAGAATGGAGCTAGCGATAACAGCTAGCTCCATCCCTCATTGCGCAACAGGCGACTCAACCTGTTGCACACCAGCAGAAACCGTGGGTGACGCTACCTCCTCTTCGTCCAGCAAGTGCTCGATCAGTTTGTACGGGATAGCCGGCCACGGCCTACCACGCCTGGCAAGGTAGGTGCGCGCGTTGTGCCAGCCCAGCCAAAAGAATTGCAGCATATGCAGCGGAGAGGCGGCATGTGGCATCTGGTCGGTATTCTGCCGCCCATTGGCGGTCACAAACTTGCTCACCCGTAGTGTGAGCAAGCCCTCCTCACACACCAGTTCGCCCAGGATCACCATTTGCCGCAGCCCTTCCAGGCGCTCGTTATGCTGGTGAAAGAGGAGGCATGCCTTACCACGCCAGGCCATAGCTTGAGCAGGAGGAGTAGGTAACGTGAACGCCTGACGAGTTTCGTCCAGGCATACAGTGCAACGCACGCTGAGCGGGTAGCCATTGGAGTCCACGATGCTCAATACCCCGCTAGGATACTCATGAGCCAGTGCTGCAAGTTGCTCATTCCACATACTACACCTCGATTTCTGTTGGAGCAACGCTAAAGTCGCCATGTGACCAGACCAGAAGACGCCGGGGCCGGACCGTAATCACCAGTCGTTGGAAAAGATACCAGGCAAAGATCCTGCGCACAATCCGGTTAGAGATCAACCGACGGCTATCAGGTTGGCGACGAATCATCGCTCGAAAGAGTCCCCGCACCTGTGAGCTATTGTAATCCAGCAGTTCAGTGACCATCGCATCGCCTTGAATCAACACTGCTGGTGCCTGCTCCAGTTTAGCACCGGTCGGGTTGGAGTAGAGCAGGGATACCTGCGGATGACGCCGGGCATTGAACGCTTTGACCGGGAACGCAATGGATGCAGTCAATAAAATCTGACCGCTTTCTTCATCATAATAGGCGAGGGTTGGCCAGGTGACAGGTTGTCCCTCACGGTTCACCGTGGTCGCCTCACATGTATAGTAAAAGCGCAGTGCCCTGTTGATTTCAGGTGGCACATCTAACATTGGCATACGACCTACCTCCTACGCGCACTTGTGTGCGAAGACCTATTACTATGTATTTCTCTCTGATTCCAATGATACTGGTAGATCGTTCCCCAAACGTTACGCACTGCGTTACGAATTCCCTGTCTTTTTCTGAGTGAAAAGTAGTGAGCCGAAGAAATCAACCTCAAAAGATGCAACTACCCCGCCACACACCTTTCACCCCCATCATCCTACTACTGCCTCCTCCTCATCGATTCTCGGGAGCAGTCGCGTATTCCGTTCTCCGAACTGTTCGGGAGAGCGTAACCAGAGCGAGACATGCGCCGGCTGCATCGTCTCTTCTACCACGGCTAGTAGCTGTTCACTCAACTGGTCCAGGTCCACCTCATCGCGTAATGTTGCACTGAAAGCTGTCAACGTGCGAGCGCTATTGTACTTGCGTCGGTAGAAGCGCCGGTCAATGACCCTTTGAATACCGAAACGTAATGGCTGGAACAGGGCCGCACTCACTAAGGTCGAAGCGACAACGGTTATCGGATTATGTGACAACTCCTCCTTAAACACAAGCGAGAGGGATTGGAACGCAAACACGCAGCCAACATAGACCAGGGCCAGCAATGCCGTCAACAGGCCATAAACCACTGCTCGGTTGATGATTACATCGATATCCCACAGGTGGTGACGCAGAATAGCCATCCCAAAGGAAAGTGGAATGAGCACCGGTATACTGTTGCCCACTATTATGCTGAACAAGGAGAAGAAGACGTTTTGCTGACTGAACGAGGGAAAGACCAGGTAAGACAAGAACAGCCCCGCTTCCAGCAAAAAAACCGTGGCTACCCCGAAGATGATCCACTTGGTTTGTTGGCGCTGGAGCGCATTGGAGACGTGCCGGTAGCGATAGATTTGCGCCATCACCCCACTGCCCAGAAAGCCGTAGAACAGTAATCCTAAGGACAGCTGGAACCAGAAGGATGCAACTACAGAAAAGAAACCGAAGAGGCTTAATCCGATCCAGCCAATCGCCAACCACTTCATCCAGCGTGGCACGAACTTCCCATCGGGAAAGAGACAGAAGACGAGAAAGAGCAAGACAAAGGCGAGGTAGTTCACAGCCGCCGAGGGATATTGCCAGATCGATTGTCCCCCACTCACATTCCCTGTAAGACCGTTCGCGCCTTGCAGTATGAGCATGAGTGCAACCACCAGCCCCATCCTGTCGTCAGACTTCTGCCAGATAATGATCATGGCAACTCCGAACCAAACCAGGGCCGAGGCAACGACGAAGATAACAATGAGCAAGGCGTAACTGCTCATAGAAAAGCCAAGGTTCAGAAGCCCTCGTGCAGCCTGGGGAGTGAGCTGCCCGGCAGCACAGCTTACTCCCACGCAGGTGATCTGGAGTTGCGCAAGGTAAAGAGGAAGGCTGGCGATGAAGACAGTCAGAGTAAGGACAGCCACAATACCCCACGTGAGCCGCGCGAGGGGAAGCCAGCGATCAGGCAAGCGCGTTTCAGCTGCGCTACCCGACTCAATACTTACTTTCCTTTGTGTCGTTGTATCAAAGGGTTCATCCATATACTTCTATTCAATCCTGGGTCAGGTTCAGAACAGCATAAAAAGAACAGAATAACCACAACTATCATCTTACCACAACTCGTAACACTTTAGCTTGCCCCTTTTCGTTCCAGCAGCAACTGCTTGATCTCAGCCATCTCCGCTTGAATAGTGCCAAAACCTTCTCTCAAATCAGCCGCCTCTGTTTTAATAGTGTCGAGTTCTCCTTTCAAAGTAGCAATTATTGCTTCCCTATCAGCTCTGTCTCTAGAGGCAATAAACGTGGATGCGAGGTAGCTGCTGATAACACCAAAGAGAACAACGCCAACCGCTATCACGAACACAGCCGTGATCCGCCCTGCTGGCGTCACAGGGTACTTATCGCCATAGCCCACTGTTGCAATGGACACCATTGCCCACCACAGAGCATCACCTCCCGAGTGAATATTGGCGTGGGGCGCATTTGCTTCAAATTGTAGTTCCAAAGCGCTGCCAGCAACCACCACCAGTAACGCAAGAAAGCCGGTGCCAATCAGTGTGCTTCGTGCAGGATGTTTCGTGATTGAGCGTTCCACATCTTTGTAACGCATCCTGCGCACGACAACAGCGACTCGAGCAACTCGTACGATGCGGGCAATACTGAAAAAAGGGATCGGAACACCGCTTAACAAATCCAGCCAGCCCCACGTCCGCATGTACGCCCATTTCTTCGGAGCGCGGAGAAATCGGACCACGAAATCAGCCAGAAAAATAAGGGCGACCCCATAATCAAACACTGTGAGTATTTGCTTGATGGACGGGGGTAATGGTACAAACGTGAGAAGAAAAAAGTTCACGAACGAAATGACGGCGAGTAAGGCAATGCCCAATGCATAGATACCGATGCGCTTGTCATCAGTATTCCTTGCTGTAATAACCGTGCTGACCCTGTCTTCCATATCCATGCTTACCTTTCTGATTGTATCCCTTTGTATGCCTCGTATCTAATTGTATCCCTCGCAAACCCTCACCAGGTTCTCGCTGTGAAGGTCAACCGTAGGGGCCGGTTTTACCGCGCCCACAGCCGATTGATCGGCCCTCAACACCTACCCTACGCTCGTTTGCCCACGACTCTTTCATACACCCTGCCCCTCTAGACGAAGAATTTCAGCCAGGAATCGTAGCCAGCGTTTCCCAATTCATCTTTGAGCACCATGGCAACATCTTCCAATCTGACCAGCATTCCACCAGCCTGCATCATGGCACATTCTTCATGAGAGTCAGCTTCACCGAGGACAGCTTCACCCTATCTGAACCCGATTTGATCGATGCCTTTCGCCCAATTGCTCATGCCTTCCGCATGGACTGGAGCGTCCACTACTCTCGACACCGTAAGCGAGTCGGCATTCTTGTATCAAAACTCGACCATTGCCTTACAGACCTGCTCTGGCGTTGGAAGAGCGGTGAACTTGCCATGGACATTCCTTGTATTATCAGTAATCACACCGACCTGGAACCTCTCGCCCACATGTATGATATCCCCTACCACTACTTTCCCATCCGCAAGGAACAACGTAACGAAGATCAAATGCGCATGTTCGACTTCCTGCAAGGGAAGGTAGATTTCCTTGTACTTGCTCGTTACATGCAGATATTGCAGCCATTCTTTGTCGAAGCTTATGGTCACCGGATTATTAATATCCACCACAGCTTCCTACCGGCATTCATCGGCGCAAATCCCTATGAAAAAGCGTTTGAACGTGGCGTAAAGCTAATCGGCGCAACTGCCCATTACGTGACCGACAATCTGGATGAAGGACCAATTATTTCCCAGGACGTTATCCACTGCAACCATCGTGATACTGTTGAAGATTTGGTCCGCAAGGGAAGAGATGTTGAACGAACTGTACTTGCTGAGGCTGTGCGGTTACATTTAGAGGATCGTGTGCTCATCTACAAAAATAAAACCATAGTGTTTTAGATGATTACCGACAACCATGTCCGCTTGTTGCGCCAGCGCGCACAGCGACTCACTCCACAAGAACCCGATGCACCCACCGGCGTCGTACAGGTCGTAAAGGACCTGTGCGGCCTCCAGGCCCAGGACGCATCCGCCGCTGCGCTCGCGGTACGTGTTCGCAGTACAGGGCTGTTCGACGATGATGTCGAGCGCGCTCGGGTGCAGGAACGCTCTATAGTACGCACCTGGGGACAGCGCGGCACCCTGCACCTGCTGGCGACCGAAGATCTCACCTGGCTCCTGCCGCTCTTAGGCCCCCTTTTCATTGCGGGCAATCGACGCCGCTACGCCGAACTGGGCCTTGACGAGGACACCCTCACCAGAGGCGTCCGCGCCTTCGGCGCTATACTCGCCAACCAGGGGCCGCTGACCCGCGACGAACTCGTCGAGCAGCTGGCTCACCACGGCATCCGGCTCGCCGGCCAGGCCAGACCCTACCTCCTCCAGCATGCAGCACTCGAAGGAATCATCTGCCTGGGGCCCGATCGCGGCGCAAAGCCAACCTACGTGCTCCTCAACGACTGGCTTGGCCAGAACTACCAGGCACATGCCCTCACCCAGGAATCGGCATATGCAGAACTTGCGCGCCGCTACCTCAAAGCCTATGGACCCGCCACTCCAGAGGACCTTGCCGCATGGTCAGGCATGCCCATCAGTATGACACGAGCCGCATGGCAACTCATCGCGGATCAACTCATTGAAGTAGAGATCGCTGGCCAACCGGCCTGGATGCTCAAAACGTACGAGAAATGGCTGAACGAGCCGCCCATACCCACTCCAGTCGTGCGCTTGCTGCCCAGCTTTGATACCTATTTGCTCGGCTATAAGAAGAGAGACCTTGCAGTGCCTCCCCAGCACGCCAGGCGCATCAACGCTGGCGGTGGATTGCTGAATCCAGTGCTATTGGTAGATGGTCGCGCCATGGGAACCTGGAAGACCAAACAACAGAAGCAGCGCCTTGAAGTGATCCTCCAGCCGTTTGATCAACTCCCACCCGATTTGCAACCAGGACTGCAGGCCGAAATCGCAGATCTAGGCCGCTTCCTCGGAACACACGCCGCGCTACAGGTAATATCGCCACCATAATAGCTTTATCCCTTACGAGCACCGGATCCATCTCGGCTCAATATCTTCCACCGACCAGCACCTGTAAATAATGATCCACGTCATAGTCCCGCCGGTTGCCCACCTCTTCCCGCGGAGAGGACGCGCCAGGCACATCCTGGACAACCTCACTTGCTACAACGCCAGCCATCGCTGCAGCTTCCCGCTCCTCGCCATTCGGCCCTGGCTCTGCCTCCCAATCGTTGCCAACCGAGGCCTCGTCCGTCTCTTCTGGCAGCCACACATACTGCTTGTTCCTCGCGCGATAAAAGCGTACACGCTCGCCCGGAAACCATCGTGTGCGACCAGCCGAGAGCAACGCTTCGTACTGCGCCTCTGGATGCCCGGCGCGCGAGGCCATATAGGCTTCCGGCGTCTTGCTGAGGCGCACTTTCGCTCCCAATTCCGATGCCGGCAACGCGCGATTGCGTAAAGCTTCAACCGTCTCAAGATAGGCCCTGCGCAGCCCAACGACATCATCAGTCATCACATACAGCAGCGCCTTGCGCAGAAAACGCTCCCCAAACGGCTCCGCCCGGCTGGAGCGCAGTGCTACCCCGCGCACGATCAATTGCCCACCATACGTCAGCAAGGCATAATTCTTCACCTCGTGACTGAACATGGCTTTAAAGCGCCCCTCGTATTCCAGCCGGATCCCCTCCGGCAGTTCAGCCGCGACCTCGTCCACCAGCGCGCGCTCCTGCTCTTCCGACCAGCCAGTCGGGACTGCGAAATAGACACCGTCCGTGTCGCCCTCAATCAGAGCCATGCCCCGTTGCCGTAGTGCCTCGACCACCTGATTGAGCACCTTGCGTCCTCGCTGTGTCACTTCCCCGGCGGCCCGGCTATCGGCGAAGAGCGCCATCGAACCGGCGCCCATATAGCCATAGGCGGCGTTAATCAGAATCTTCATCGCCGCCTGCGTCGCGTCATGCATATTAGCTTCTATCGAACCCGCTGCCGCCCCCTTCGCCGCCGCTTTATGCGCCAGCCGCAGGTCCGTTAACCGGCTCAAAATACTCAGCAGTACCCCCAGGTGGTCACACGCGGGCCCTATCTGGTAAGTACGCATTAGCGAGGGATACAGCGAAGCGACATCCGTCTTCACCACCTGTTCCGCGATACCCTCGGCAAAAAGATGGACCGCTCCGCCTTCGTGCAGCCCGTTCTCAGCGCTCTCGTTTGCCGCCTGGCAGGGTAAAGCGGCTCCAGCGCGCAGATAAGCCCTCACAAGCATCGGCTCGAGGATGCCCATCGCTGGACCAGCCGACGCCAGTCGTTCATAACGGCGCGGCGCCACACCCGCCAGCGCAAAAGGCGCCCCCAGCAGCCTCCGCGACAACCCATCTACCTCAGCAACATCATCCAGCGCGTAGCGCCGTACCAGCTCCGGGTCCTGGCGATACGTCTCAAAAATGGCCGCCCCCTCCAGGTACACCCGCTCGGGAACGGCTATCCCAAAATAGCGCGCCACTTCCTTCAGCCGGTGGCTGGGCATATCGCGCACAACAAAATCGTGGCGGCGTACCGCGTCCAGCGTATCGATCAGCTCACGCCCGGCCAGGCTGTAGCGCGTGCGCCGCCGCGCATCTGGCCCTATCGCCAGCGTCTCCTCGCGCCGCTCCAGCAGCGTCGGCCCACCCACGCGACCAAGTATCAGCGGTATGCCAAGCACCTCGGCCCGCTGCTCCAGGAAGGGTAGATCAAAGCCAAAAAGATTATGATTCTCAATCACATCGGGGTCGCGATCGCGTATCAAAGCGCAGAGTCGCGTGATGAGCTCTGCCTCCTCGCCAGGAGTTGGCGCATCGATCGTCATGGTCAGCCCACGATTATCACGCATGGAAACCATGAAGATACGCCCACGGTGTGGGTCGAGCGCGGTCGTTTCCAGGTCGAATTGCAGCCGGTGCAGGTCGTCATAGACCATGCCGCGAAAGTAAACGCGTCCCGTAAGCATCAAATATTGCTCGACCGGACCAACGCGGTAATAGGTCTCCGGCAAGTCGTTAAGATTGGTGACCTGGCGCCCCAAACGCCGTGATGCCCCATTCAACAACATGCGTTCAAGCACGCGTCCATCGCGTGCAGAGAGCAAATAGCGGTAAGAGCCTTCAGGACCCTCCAGCTCGCGATAGCTCACCGCCGCACTATCTCCACCGGCTGCATCCAGGGGCAACAGGGACCTCCCCAGGTGGGAAAGATCTTCCAGCGTCGTAGCAAAGAGCCACGGACGAAAACGCTCCGTCGTAAACGTAATACGCCCCTCCAGGCGCTGCCACACCACCGCCCGCCCTTCTCGATTAGCCCACACCGAAACAATGCCCGGCATCGCATCCCAGCCGAACACTCGCTCATCCTCGACGCGTACCGTCGTCTCGTCAGAAGTAAACGGAAACATAGCACTCCAGAGGTGTCATCAAACTGCGGCGTGGAGACCCGCCGGCCTAAAGGCCGACGGGAGGAAACGCCGCCGCTCCTTTCGCGTAACTATAGCCATCACTGCGGTGAATGGCCTGACAATACCGATAGCCAATGCCTTCTACGGTTCCGTGTGCCGTGGTGATATTGAAGGAGCCGCTCGTGCGTACAGCCACGCGTCCGTGGTAGGTTCCCCGGTTCTTTCCTTTGGGAACGATCGCCTTGACCATATCCCCTGTCTGAAACCCCTTGACGATCTTGCTTTGTTTGGGGCCTGTACGTGGGAAGCCGTATTTATCCATCCGACACATCTGGCGACATCCATGCCCCATCGCTTTCATGAGCAAGGGGCGTACACCCTTGGCATGCAATACATCAGGAGTAGACGCCCCGACACAGGCGGCATCTAACCAGTGCGTCTTGTCCAGATCGTGTTTCACCCGGTTGAACTTGGTACGTCCACCTGTCCCACATTCGACAGGGAGGCCCGTTGCTCGCAATCGGCGATATAACTCCCACCTGGTAGCATTGACAGCTGCTGCATCCTTCAACGGGGCTTTGGCTTGAGCAAGAATCCGCTTGAGGACATCGGGCTTGTGCTTCAAGAAATCGCGGATATCCTGTGTGCCTTTCTTGAGATTGCACGGCTCACACGCTATCGTGAGATTGCTTTCACGGTTAGGGCCACCCTTCTTGCAACACAGAATGTGCTCTATTTGGAGCGGCACATCTTTCGCGCCGCAATAGGCGCATTGTCTTCCCCACTTTTCCAACAAGTACTCACGAAGCTCATAGCCTGCGAGCGTGCCTTGCTGATACTCTGCCTCTGAGATATCGGGGTTCTCCATCAGTTGCGTGTCAAATCGCACCAGTTCCTGAGAAAGGTCCATGATCGGCGCATAGCGGCATAGGCGTGCTACCCACGTGAGCACGTTGTAGACGCGGCTCATCAGTGATGGCGGCAACCATCCTTCCTTGTTACGTAAGCGGTTACCCCATCGTGGTTTTCTGTACCTCGTTTTGCGCTGGCGGCGTGAACGGCGTACACCACGACGTGCCTCAAGAGCTTCTTTGATCGCCTGTCCTCGATGAGTTAACTCAGCCGTCCAGACCACATCGCCCGTGGCATCGTTGACGATGGCTAATCCCGTCGTCTTAGAGCCTGGGTCAATCTTAAGGCGTAACGGCTCTACGTCTGGATGCTCCACCTCACGCTTGAGCATGATCGTGAAGGGGTATCTTCTGAACACGGCGGCTTTGCCCTGCGTGAGCAAGAGCCGTGCTCGTGCGGGATGCACGGGATTAAGAGCTTTTTTCGTGGTATCAATGACAAAAACCTTGCTCATGTGAGCCTCTCCTTTCGGAGGTAATGTCTGCCTTGACAGGGTTGGAAGCGGTTTCAGATGTCACACGCACTGGCTTTGTCCCGTAGGCGCGTTTAACGCGTGACCGTAGAGCATCGGGCTGGCAAGTACCCTATGATACCTATGCATTCGCCTCCAACGTAGGTTTACACCTCAGTCTGGTCAAGATCAGCTTGCTTACACAAGCCTCTCCCGTTCAACAGGATGGGTTCTTGACAAACAAGAACTTTTTTTCTAAGTATAACACATAACAAAGCTGGGGATGGCTAAAATAGCTGAAGCCCGGATTTAGCCATCCCCAGCTTTGTTATCTACCTAACCCTCTCCAGCACAAAATCAGCAAAAGCCCTGATATGCCGCTCCTCAGGCACATACACCCCACCAGACCGGTACGCCTTCGAACCCATACTCAGCTGCGTCAACTCACAAACCTCCCAGTCCTGCCGGTTCACAATATCAAAAATCTCCACGGCATCCATCGGATCAAAATCTGCCCGCGCCATCACCTGCGGATCAAAGAGCCAGTCGCACATAATAACCGTTCGCCCGGGGCCATTTGGAATCAACCAGTGCATCACCACGTGATCGTGGAGCAGGTTTAACAGCACATTCGGCTGTAACACAAACCCATAATAGTGACGCAGGTCCTCCGGCAGCAGCCCCGGCAATGGCGGACGACTCGCCTTGCCCGTAATCGTGAACGCCTCGACATTCTCCGCCAGGCTGACTGCCTCACCATTCACGTAATCAGAAACGTCACCCGTCTTATAACCCGGCAGCAACCGGCAAAATTCTGGATGCATCGGCCCACAGTGGTAGCACTCCATAAAGTTCTCAAGGACCAGTTTCCAGTTGGCCTGCACATCGTACGCAATCCTCTTCCCCACCTTGAGATTCCCCACATCATAGCGAGCAAACGCCGCGTAACCTCCAAAACGCTCGATGATAGGCTCGTTGAGCTGGTCCGCGATGGACGCGGGATCATCGCCAAGATTGAGCCATACCAACCCCTCCCATACCTCCAGCGCGACCGGCAAAAGCCCGAACAACGCCCGCTCAAACTGCTCGTCGGAAAGCACATTCGGCGCTCCGATCAACCGTCCATCCAGCCCATACGTCCATGCATGATAGCGGCACTGGATCGAGCCCTTCAGCTTTCCCGAGGCCTCGTTGCACAGGCGCGCTCCTCGATGCCGGCATACATTGAGGAACGCCCGCAGCACATCATCTCGACCACGTACAACAATAATACTTTCCCGCCCAACAGTCACAACCTCGTACACCCCGGCGCCAGTAATTGCATCAGCGCGACCAACGCAGACCCACATCTGAGAGAAAATTCGCTCCAGTTCCATCTCATAGATTGCCGGGTCATAGTAATAGCGGCCAGGAAGCGTCGAAACAAAGGGAGTCTCCAATCGAGCCATGGTTGTCATGCGTAGCACCTCAGTCTGCTAAAAAAACCTGAAAGTCCCTACATTCTCCTTGCCCAAATAAACTTACGCAACAAGTATAAACTAAGCTTTGGTAATTACACAAGATATAGCTTGAATCTATTGACAAAACTACCCATCTCATATTACTATTTACCATATCGATTGTAATATATTAACATGTTACATAGCGCAAATCACTATACATTCTGAAAAACCGAAAGGAGATACCCGGTGAACGAAGAACGAACCATGGTATTAGAAATGCTCGCGGCAGGCAAAATCAGCATCGAACAGGCCAACCAGTTGATCGAAGTCCTCGGAGAACCCTCTCTCTCCACAGCGGAACAGTGGGCAGGACAACGCCAGCGCGAAGAGCGCGGCACACCACATCTTGAGCCTCTGGAACCCGTAGAACCTCTGGGCCACAGGCGACGCACGAACTTCACCTTCGATCAAATGATCGAACTGAGCGAACACGAAGTCGACCCTTCCTACCTCAGATCATTGCGCGATGCCGGGCTCACCGATCTCACAGTCGATGAAATCATCGAACTGAGCGAACACGAGGTCGACCCTTCCT